>Ga0302271_10002319_pt1 | contig 17251 bp, 18 predicted proteins | sample III_Bog_N1_1_FD_198767 | JGI IMG/M metagenome (GOLD analysis project Ga0302271, IMG submission 198767) | Peat permafrost microbial communities from Stordalen Mire near Abisko, Sweden - III_Bog_N1_1 | ecosystem: Environmental > Terrestrial > Soil > Wetlands > Peat | place: Sweden: Abisko...
TTGCCTCGATTACATCTATGAACCAGACACCAACGAAATGTTGAATCTCTTGATTCCTCAGCTCGTGCAATCCGTAATGTTTAGGTCCATGCTTGAGAGTGTTCTTGGATTTAATGCCGCGCAGATGAATGCGATGGACAGTGCAACCAAGAATTCGAAGGATCTCATTGGACGCTACACGCTTTCTATGAACCGCGCACGTCAAACCGCCATTACCACCGAGCTTTCCGAAATTGTTGCCGGTGCTGAATCTTTGAAGAATTAGGAGCAGCTATGACCCAGACCAATACTCAATTCGGTTACATCACCCAAGTCTTGGGTCCCGTCGTGGATATTGTCTTCGACGAAGGTAAAATTCCCGCAATTCTGACGGCACTCAAGGTTTCCAATCCTTCGATCAACGATCAAGAATGGAACCTGACTTTTGAAGTCGCTCAGCACTTGGGTGAAAATGTTGTGCGTGCAATCTCCATGGACACTACCGATGGTCTTGTGCGCGGCATGAAGGTATTGAATACCGAACGCCCAATTGAAGTTCCTGTTGGCAAAGGAACGCTTGGTCGTATTATGAATGTGACTGGCCAACCCGTGGATATGAAGGGTGACATTAAAACTGATGCGATGTGGCCTATTCATCGTCATCCTCCAAAATTCAAGGATTTCAATACGGCAAATGAAATTCTCATGACCGGAATTAAGGTGATTGACCTACTCGCACCTTATGCAAAGGGCGGAAAGATTGGTCTTTTTGGTGGAGCCGGCGTGGGCAAAACGGTGTTGATCATGGAGCTCATCGCTAATGTTGCCAAGCATCACGGTGGATATTCCGTATTCGCAGGTGTGGGCGAACGTACCCGTGAAGGTACAGCTCTATATGGCGAAATGACTGAATCAAAAGTGATCGACAAGACATCTTTGATCTACGGTCAGATGAATGAGCCACCAGGAGCGCGTGCTCGCGTTGCCTTGACAGCTCTGACTTGTGCAGAATATTTTCGCGATGTTGAAAAGCGTGACGTATTGCTCTTCATCGATAATATTTTCCGCTTTACCCAAGCTGGATCTGAGGTTTCTGCACTTCTTGGACGTATCCCATCTGCTGTGGGCTATCAACCAACCCTTTCCACGGAAATGGGTGAGCTGCAAGAACGCATTGCTTCCACAAAGGATGGATCCATCACGTCTATCCAGGCTATTTATGTGCCTGCAGATGACTATACCGATCCAGCCCCTGCAACCACTTTTGCTCACTTAGATGCCACAACAAATCTTGACCGTGCACTCACGGACTTGGGTATCTATCCAGCTGTGAATCCGCTTGAATCCACGTCGCGTATTCTTACACCTGATATTGTGGGTCAAGATCACTACGATACTGCCCGCGGAGTTCAGCAAATTCTGCAACGATATAAGGATCTTCAAGATATTATTGCGATTCTGGGTATGGATGAACTTTCCGATGAAGACCGCATGACTGTGTATCGCGCACGTAAGGTGCAGAAGTTCCTTTCTCAACCATTTAGCGTTGCAGAAACATTTACCAGCATGCCTGGTAAGTATGTGGACTTGAAGGATACAGTACGTTCATTCAAAGAGATCATGAACGGAACCCATGATGCGATTCCAGAACAGTTCTTCTATATGAAGGGATCCATCGACGAAGTGGTTGAAGACTACAAGAAGTCCCTTACCCAGGCTAAATAATGATTCTCAATATTTTATCCCCAGACCAGACTATTCTCTCTACTGAAGTAGAAGAGATCATTCTGGATACTGTAGAAGGGCAGTTGGGAATCTTGGATCGTCATGCGCCGGTTTTGGGCTACCTTAAAGCCGGTAAAATGAAAATTAAGATCAAGGGTGCATGGCAAGATGTTCCATGCAATCCTGGCGTCTTAGAAGTCCAGAACAGCAAGGTTACTATCCTCTTCGATTCCTGATCATCATCAAATTCGAAACGCTAGCTCAAAAGGCTGGCGTTTTTCCTTTTTCTAGTCACTATGTGATTTACCTCACAGTCACTTATCACCATCTAAAAGTTCCTTCTTCTTAAATACTCCTTTTATATAAATAAGAGATAATGATACTGAAGCTGTTAGCAACCCCGCTTTTTAACTTGATTGGCGGCTATGATATTGTTAACAAACAGGATAGAGAGATCAAACTATTCAAAGAGGATATTGAAAGGAAGAAAAAGTATGAACCCTTTTCCTGTGTGAATTAATGTTAAAACCAGTTTTCAAAATAAACTCACAGCCAGTCGAGTGTTTTTATGTTGAAACAAATGTTTTCAACATGAATTCTATACACTTATTGATTGTCAACGCATAGCTTTGTTTTTCAACAATTTTCGTTTAGATTTTGAGCTACAATGATTGAAGATCACATCCGAATTGCACAATTATCAGACATTCATGTTGGGCCGACGGAAGATCCCATCCAGAATATTGACGTGCGCGGAAACTTCTTAAAAGCCTTAGACGCTATTCGTGGAAAGCAGATTGATCTTGTTGTACTTTCTGGTGATTTAGCAGCAGATCGTGCAGAACCAGGTTCTTATGAGTGGGTGGCATCGGTCATGAAAGGCTTTCCAATCCCATGGGTTGTTATGGGTGGAAACCACGATAAAATTTCCACCATGCAAAAGTATTTTGATTTCGGTGATGATCTTAAAAATGGAATTCTCTATTACAAAAGAGAGATCAAGAGTCACCTCTTCTTCTTTTTAGATAGCTCTACCAACCGCATTCAGAAAGAACAGTTAGATTGGCTTAAGGTTGAAGCTGCAAAAACGAAAGAAGAGATTATGGTGTTCTTACATCACCCTCCAGCAATTTGTGGCTGTCTATTTATGGATGCTAAATATCCATTAAGAAATATTGACGAAGCTCGCGAAACGTTTAGAGCAATTCCCAACCTTCATAATATTTTTGTGGGCCACTATCACACTGAAAAGCTGATTGTACAAGATGGAATAAATATTCATTTAACCCCATCCACCTTCATGCAAATCGATACTCGTACTCCAAATTTCCGCATGGAACATTCAAATCCTGGTTGGCGTATCATTGATTGTTTTGATGGTCGACTCGACACTGAAGTGCATTATGCGTTTGATGTTCCGGAGGTCTCCTCTGGCCCCTCAATCTTCTAAGCCCGAACGGTTTCTTTCCGTTTCCCAAACGTTGCTTCGCTTTTACTGCTGGTTTGCCTTCTTTTGGATAGTTTCCAACTTTGTCGAAGGGCTTTTCTTTTCGCAGCAAAAAATAGTTCCTGGGGTCGTGTATCTCGATGCCTTTGTGAGCCTGCCGTCTTTGATAGGACTAGTTGCAGCGGCGTATCGCTTTCAAGTATTCTGGCCTTTATTTTGGAAGGTGTATGCACCTCTCATTTTTGTTTGGGATCAAGTAGGTAGTTTCTTTTTGATGATGAATGCAGAAGAGCGCATTCGCTTTTTCCAAGGTGATTGGAAGGCCTATTTCTTGCGCGATATATTACTTTTGCCCATGTACGTGATCCTTGTTCGGCAAGGCTTCCCTAAAACAAGTCAGGATTCGGGCAAAGCATGATTCGCAATCTCTTATTCATCACACTCACATTCTTTGCTCAGGCTTTTTCCTTAGATCATTTCTATGCCGCGCGTGCTGCTGTTGGTGCATCTACCTTGATTGGCTCTGCAGTACCTAGTGGTACAGAACCTGGGTTCGCTGTTTCTGCCGGCGTCCTTGGAGCACAAGCGTTCTATCCTTCGGGGCCTTTGTGGGGAACAGAACTATCATACACCTCAAGTGCAGTGAGCCGCGACACCTCGCTATGGAGTGATGCCACCGGTGACTACACCAACAAAGTCAAGTTCTCGCAACGCTATGGGCACCTGAGCTTAGGCCTATTTGTAATGAAGAGCTGGGACTTTGGTCTTGGAATTTATGCCGGTCCACAAATCTCGTATTTATCCAATTGCAGCAACAGCATTGGATCGAGCTCAAGTGATTGTCAAGATGCTTTTCAAATGTTTCAAGTCGATGCTCAAATAACCGCGATGTACTTTTTCAACGAGCAATTCGCAGCAGACATTCGTTATGTGCAAACCGCTTTGCCTATGGATAAAAATGGCAAGGTGAAAATGTTTCCAAGCTTGCTTACGTTGGGCTTCCTTTATCAATTTTAGAGATGCCAATATTAGCGCCGGCTTACGTGTGAATTCATTTCTTGAAAGTCTCCATTCATCTAAGGCTGATATTCGTTGTGCCTTAGTCTCTCAAGGGTTACGGCCTATTTGCACTTACTTCGCGAAGCCCGAATATTCAACCGCGCTCTTTCCCTTATATTCCATCACCAAAAGCATTTCGTCCTTAGCCTTCGGTTTTGCAATTGCTGAAAAAGATGCTCCTTTATTGCGTTCTCCAATCATTTCCTTTTGCAAAAATGAATTGCCAAGCCAGTATGATTCAAGGCTTGCGTCGCTAACATTTCACCATATCCTTTGCCAATGCTCGGGGCTAAAATGGCGCGAGATGGGAATTGCGTGGGGGCATGGAAACCCGCTGTGGGAAATGGAGCAAAGCCGTGATTGGATCGCTTATGTATTAGGGCACGAGTTTTCAACGGAGCCAGGCCGGCATTTCAATTATTCCACCGGCGCATCGCACTTATTGCCCTATCTTCTCGGCAAAATTACGCAGGCAAATCCTTCGCAAATTATCAATGAACGGCTTTTCGCTCCATTAGGGATAAAAGAATACAAATGGGATGTGGATCCTATGGGTAACCTTGCGGGTGGAAAAGGCTTGGCGCTCAAGGCGCAAGACCTGCTGCACATTGGAGAGCTTGTATTGCAAAAGGGCAAATGGGGTGCGCACCAAATTGTAGATGGTGCGTGGATAAACGAGAGCACGCGCATTCATACCAAGGGAACCGCGTTTTATGGTGACTACGGATACCAATGGTGGATTCGTCCAGAAGGCGTGATTGCCGCTCTTGGATTTGGGGGTCAAGCCCTAATGATCGACCCTCGCTCTGAGCTTGTTGCTGTATTTCTGGGGAACTTAGGAATGCAAGATTTTTCCCTACCCATGAAACTCTTCAAGACCTTACAAGTGGGCATTGACGAAACGTCTTCTTTGGTCTAATTTTGCTTTCGTCAAGGCGGCTTAGCTCAGTTGGTTAGAGCAATGGAATCATAATCCATGTGTCCGGGGTTCAAGTCCCTGAGCCGCTATAAAACTCTCAATGGACGGGCCTATGAAGCAAGTGCGGATTTTTCTTGCGTTCTCGGTATCGATGATGCTGTCGGCCTGTCTTGGCGAAGACTCATCAAAATCAGCTCAACAAGGCACTTCTGACAAGGTCGCCGCTCAGGTTGAATTTGTTTCGCCTGTTGATGGATTGCTCTCTCCTGAAAGGGCTAAGTTATACTCCGATGCAAGCGCTGCGTTGCTCCTGTTGTCTCAGCAATGGATCGATCGCATGGACAAAGCGGCAGATGCCCAAGAGAAAATTTTGATTTTAGGTGGACTCGAAAAGGCTCGCGACCAAGTTTGCCGCAAGGTGGGTTTGCTTGGAGTCAAAGAATACAATTGGATTTCTGAAGTCGCTTTAAAAAATCCTGCCAATAGGGCGATCGCTGAAAAAGCGGGAATCCTTTTGAATGCAAAATAAGGGTAGCGTATTACTATGATGAAAGGCAAAAAAGGTATTGTGTTTGGCGTGGCGAATCAGCGTTCCATCGCTTGGGGCATTGCTTCGAAGCTCATGGAGAACGGCGCCGAAGTCGCTTTCAGCTATATGGGTGAGCGCCTTAAAGGCAACCTCGAAAAACTGTTGGCCGATAAGCCCAACGCCAAAATGTACGATTGTGATTGCTCCGATGAATCCCAGATTCAGCGTGTAGCGGATCAATACAAAGCTGACTTTGGCACCTGTGACTTTGTGGTGCATGCGATCGCTTTTGCAGACAAGAGCTATTTAGAAGGTGACTTTTTGCCTACCCCTAAAGACGTCTTCTTGCAGGCGATGGATGTGTCCGCATATTCCCTCGTTTCTATTACGCGCTCTTTCCGCCCATTCATGAATCGCGGATGTTCCATCCTCGCGCTTACCTATCTCGGTTCCGAGCGTGTTGTGCAAAACTATAACGTCATGGGTGTTGCGAAGGCTGCTCTCGAAGCTTGTGTGCGCTACCTTGCGAGCGACCTCGGTCCACATGGCATTCGCGTGAACGCAATTTCTGCGGGCCCAGTGAATACCTTGGCTGCGCGTGGAATCAGTGACTTTACACACTTGCTCAAGATCCATCGTCGCGTGGCTCCTCTGCGCGAAAACACCACTCCCGAACATGCGGGCGGTGCTGGCTTGTTCTTGCTTTCCGACCTCTCGTTTGGAATGACTGGCGAAATCATGTATGTCGATGGTGGCTACAACGTGACTGCTGTTGGTAATCTTGATGCTTACAATCTGAGTGCAGATTCAAAAGACTAAGCACAATTCATTGTGACAAAAAGACTCGCTTATACGGCGGGTCTTTTTCTATTGACTAACTTTTCAACACTGGCGAGCAATCTCTTGCTTAATTTCTGGGAGGAAAAATGAAAGCGCTTGTATCCATGCTCTTGATTTCCGTGCTGGCTTCGATGGTTGGCTGCTCATCAACATCCCCAGACAATATTTGGGGTTCTACTATTGAGAAGAGTGGTGGCAAAAGAGTCACGACAACGGTTTCTTCGACCAACATCCTAGCCATGACTCCAATGAGTCTGGAGACTGCGGAAAGCGCAACAGCTGATCTTCAGCATCAATGCAATGGTGGAAGAGTGGTTAATCTGACTGCATTGCGGAGAACAACGTTCTTACTCGTTGTGAACATTGAACGGCTTGATGTCTCTGGATATTGCGAATAATGGTTTAGCATTTTCACCAAGTGAAGACCATGGATCTATTTCATTGGAAAAGAATCATCTGGATTGCGCTTCTATTTTCAATTGCTGCATTTGCGCAAGAAAAAAATTCCATTGGCAAGGTGTCGGATCAAAGCCTGTCGTCTTCTGACCTGATGCCTGCTCTGGTTGTTGCTCCTACAGGATCATATAGGGATTCCCTTCACGAACATTTCTCCCAAGAATTACTTCGCTACCATCGTGGTGAAAATATTCAATTGACTGGCCGTGTCATGAGCTGGGGTGGAGTGGGATTGCTCTTATTTTTTTCGTATTGTAACAGTGATCGTAAAAAGATCTTTAACAGTGAATCACCATACATTGCTGGGGTTGGAGGCTTGTCGATCTTTCTTGGAATCCCTGTAAATGGTGTCGGCGCTGGGATGATGGCTGATGCTGCTTATGATATCAATAGAAGTAAGCGCATTGACAATTGGGGCGGTTGGCTCTGCTTCATTCGAGGCGGGTTCTTTCTAGGAGCGACTGGTATTGCCGCCTACGAGTATGAGGCGAGTTCAACTTCTTCGCGCACATATAAAGTGCTGGATGACAATTTTGGTCTCATGATTTTGTCGGGGATGATTGGAGCTGGCTTTGAGGTCTATGGGGCGTGGTTTCAATTCTCATTGGCCGCTGATCGGGCGAAGGCGCATTTCAACAGTTCAACCAGCATGGTTCAGGTGCATCTAGCTCCCGAATTGATTCGCGGCTCAAATAATGGTGTTGACCCTGGATTGCAACTGAGCGTTTTGTTCTGAAAAAGATTTCACAAGCTCATGCATACGAGGCCAGCAAGAATCCCTAGCACTGCAAGCACTTTTCCCTTGCGCCCATGTTCCTTCAACACCAGGATTCCCAAGGCAAACGAGATCACCACATTTGAGCGGCGAATGATCGAAACCATAGAGACGAGTGCGCCGTGTTGGCCAAGTGCGCGAAAATAAAACTGATCGGCAATCACCAAAAAAATGCCCACCATGGGAATGCTCCACCGCCATGAAAATGGAGTGATGCGCTTTGCCTTTGGAGCCCAGAACCAAAGCAGCCACGCGCCTTGAATCACAAGCATATACACACTGAACCACACTTGCACAGTCCACGCGGCGAGGCCAATTTGCTGCATTAGATATTTATCATATAGACTTGAGATCGCGCCCAAAAGCGTACCGATCATCATCATCCCAATCCATTTATTCTTATGAAATTTTATGCCTTCTTTTTTCCCAGAGAGCGCAAAAACCCAATAAGAACCTAGGGTCAGAGTGATTCCTAACCACTGAAGCATTGTGGGGCGCTCCGAAAAAAACAAGATGGCAGCAAGCAAAGTCATCAGTGGAGCAGACGCACGCAAAGGCGACGCAACTGTGAGCGGAAGGTGTTTGATCGCTTGGTAAGTCATTGCCCACGAGAGCGAAACGATGGTCGCTTTCAAGATCAAACGCAAGTGATCGATGCCTTGCAAAGGAGTCACCCAAATGTGATGAGCCCTTGCCCAGTCTGGCGCGGCAAAGCAAATGCCTAGAGTTGGCACGCATAAGATTGCACCAAAAAGCGTACACAAAAAAAGCACAGGCCACACTGCATTGGTGTCTATGCTCGTCTTTTTCGCAATATCGTAAAGCCCCAAGAACACAGCGCTGCCAAGGGCTAACCAAATCCAAGTCATGGCGCAAGGATAGAAAAGCAAGTACGTACGCATAAGGACTGCGCGCTGAACGTGCTGAATATTGCACGAGCGAAAATGCCGTGCCTATTCTGTGGTTAAAATTCCGTTTTGCCTGTTTGCAAGAAAGCTATCGAATGGTCAATAGCATCAGCGATTGCTGAGTTTAAAGCCCACGAGTAAAAGAAAAGAAATTCGCGCGCCCTCCCTTCCGCTTGGAACTCAACGATCTTTCGTTGACGTTTGGGATCCCAAATCTGAACCGTCATATTTACAATGCAATACGATGTAGAGGTCGTTGTTGTTTGCGACCCCATTCCATTTGGTGAGAAGCTTGGGTTCACGTTTGATGTTGTCGTTGAAAGCGTTGTCATCTCGCCAATCTGCACATTCGTAAGGTTGATGACATATTGTTCGGGAATTGTTTTGAAAAATCCTCGCGCCTTGCTAATGGAAGAATCGCTCAACGAATTCAGCTGAAAGGGAACCATATTCACTTCGTGCAGCTGTGTAACTTGTGTGCTCGGCGACCTTTCATGTAAGGCGTTACTGAAACGAGTTGATAAGGCATCTGCAAAAGCTTCATCAGAAGCAAAATTAGAGTTGTACGTTTGCTGATAGTCATTCAAATGAACGTTGCTTGTGCCAACAATATGAAATGATGATTCTGATAAGAGTTTCGCATCAAAAGCAGTCTCGGAAAGCTGTTCTTGGATATAGACCCTTGAACAAGAATTGAAAAGAAACAGAAGTGCCACGAATCCGAGTGTGCGTATGAATTTTGAATGGTAAGATTTCATGATTATTTTTCGCGCATCCAATTTTTGTGTGAACGCTTATCCATGTACATCGCTTGATCGGCACGCATCAACAGCTCATCAATATCCACTGGGTTACGCGGATCAAAGGATGCGATGCCAAGCGATAGCGAAATGTTGTACTTGCGCAAATTGGACTGGTTGAATTCTTGTACGCAACGCATTAAGCGTGTCACAATGATCCCTGTGTATTCGGGAGCTGCACCAAGAGCCAGCGCAACAAACTCATCGCCACCCATGCGTGCGATCACATCAGTATCGCGCAAAGCTTTGCGCAAAATATCCGCAGTATCTTTGAGCAGCAAGTCGCCCATCTCATGGCCAAAGTTGTCGTTGACCATTTTCATGTTGTCGAGATCGATGTAGAGCAATACCAGATCTTTTTCATCGCGCACAGAAAGGCGAAGTTGCTTCGAGCCAAACTCCAAGAAGCCGCGGCGATTGTACAAGCCAGTCAAATCATCTTGAATCGAGCGACCTACATGCGTGGCCATAATGCGATGACGCTCAATGGCGAAACGCATTGCTCGCACAGTAAGTTCTGGCCTAAAGGCACCTTTCACAATGTAGTCTTGCGCACCCATGCGGATTGCGCGCAGAGCAAGCTCCTCATCTTCGTGGCCGGTCACCACCACTACGGGCATACCGAAGTGGCGATCCTGAAATTGCACAAAGGTGTTGAACCCTTTGGAATCGGGCAGATTTAGATCGAGTATGGTGAGATGCACCGTCTGCTTGTCCAAGATCGCAACGGCATCTGCGAGCGTCTCGGCAACAAGGATTTGGAATTTGGCATCATGGGTATTGTCGCGCAACGCCAAACGAAGAATTTCAACTTCGTCGGGATCATCGTCCACGACCAGGCTTACAAATACGTCTTCTTGCTCATCCATTGGGGAAAAATAGCTTCCCAGCGCCCACAAGCAAAGGCGCTTTCACAAATACCGCACTCCTAGAATCTCAAATAGGTTATCTTTTTTGAAGCCCTTGGGAGGCTTATGATGCGTAAGATTGCGTTTTTTGGGATATGCGTGTTTGCTTTGCTTTTGGTTGCCTGTGGCACCGATAACAAAACAGGTCAAGTCAAGCTAGAGAACACCGTCGCACTTTGCACGGATGGACTCGATAATGATGGCGATGGCAACTTTGATTGCTATGACGCCAACTGCCGTGCGCTCGATTCAACGATGCGCTTGAAGGGCGACACTCTTTGCCATTACGAGAACTATCATCCGATCTTTGCGCTGTCTTCTGCTGTGCTACAATCGAGTTCCTCAACGGCTTCTTCTTCGTCTGCGCAGGCTGCAACGAATTCTGGTTTCCCCATGAATGTGGTGAACAGCAACTATGATACGATTCAGATTTTGACCTTGTATCGCAAAGCTAATTCGATCGAAGTGGCGATGTCTGGTCGCATGGATAATCAGGCGCTGACTGGGATTGTGGACACCTTGGGCGCACTGGTACAAACACCTGCTGCGTTCCAATATTCTAAAGACCCTGTTGACTCTGTTGCTGGTGTTTCAAATGGACATCACTTCTATGGTATTGACACCTCTTTGACCGGAAACTATTTGTTCTATGGAAGTCTCGACTTCCCAAGCTTATCTAGGCCTGCGAGCTACAACTACATCGAACGTGGCATGTATTTCAATGAGTGGCCACATATGCCTTCCACAAGCCAATTCAGGTATGTAGGAAACCTGAGTTCCGCTGCCACCTGCTTTGTATTTAATGTTGCAGATTCTGGATTCGTTGAAGTCGACGATAATCTTACTGATTTATTTATTCCCTACCCTTCCACACATAACAATATGCCGCATACTCGCATGGTAGCTGGCGCGCTTGATAATGGCACATGCATTGGTGTAGGTCAAAGCACAGTTGGGGACTCAAGCCAGATCAGAATTGGCGTGGCAAGCGCAACCAATGCTGAACTCGCAAATATTCAAATTACTATGGGCAGTAAGAACGAAGTGGTATATGATCTTGCAATCGCAAATGGCACCTATTATTTGGCAACAACTGTCGATGGATACCCCAAAGTCATTATGCTGAATTCAAGTTTGAATAAAATCAATACTGCAGCCACCGCCGCAGACCTTGGTTCCGGCACACCATCTCATATTCGTTCCATTTCCATCGGTGGAGTTCAGCGCATGATCTTGGTGGGATCTTCGGGTGCGTATGGTGCAATCTGGATCTTGGATGCACAAGGCAACAAGCTTTTCGAGTACTTGGATAATGGTACGGGTGGCTTAACGAAGTTCACCGATGTGGTTCAATTAGAAAGCGGAAACCTGATTGTTGCGGGCTACAAGTCCACCACTAAGGGCACCGCTGCGACAATTAAGAAGTTCGCGCTCACCGCATCACCATTGAGCTTGAAAGAGTTTCAGTAATATATCTCTAACTACTTTTGGGGTATGACAATGTCGCATTCCCCAGAGTTACTTTCCCCGGTCTCGACCTTTGAGACCTGCCAAGCTGCGGTTCACAATGGTGCAGATGCGATCTATGTGGGAGTTCCGAACTGGAACGCACGTGGGCGCACTCCAGACTTATCTCTCGATGAATTGAAGCACATGATTTCGTTCTGCCGCTTGCGTGGCGTGCGAGTTTTCTTTGCGATGAATGTGCTGGTGTTTGAGTCCGAATTACAAGCCCTGCCAGCGTTTCTGCTTGATCTGTTGAAGCTTGAACCCGATGCGTTCATTGTACAAGACCTTGGCCTTGCGCGCCTTTTGCATGAGCTGTGTGCAAACCAAGAATTACATGCCTCTACGCAGATGACTTTAGCCTCCAAGGAAGCTATTGATTGCGTACAACCGCTCGGATTTAAGCGTGTGGTGCTTGCTCGTGAATTATCGATTCAAGAAATTCAACGCTTGCGCAAACAAGTGCAGACCGAGCTCGAAGTCTTTGTACATGGGGCTTTATGCGTATCGTATTCGGGGCAATGCTTAACTTCGGAAAGCTTTGGTGGGCGTTCCGCCAATCGTGGACAATGCGCGCAAAGTTGCCGCTTACCATACCAACTCGTTGTTGATGGCAAGGTTCACGACACTCAAGGCCGGCACTATTTATTTTCACCACAAGACCTTTGTGCAATTGAGCTCGTGGGCGATTTAGCCAAAGCCGGCGTCGATTCATTTAAGATCGAGGGCCGTTTAAAATCCCCAGAATACGTGGCTGCAGTTACGCAAGCTTACCGCACCATGCTCGACAAAGGTCGTTGGGATGATCGCCAGTTAGAAACGCTTGAATCTCTGTATTCGCGCGGACTTTTTACCGGTTGGCTGCGCGGCGCCGATCATCAAAAACTCGTGGGTGGTTTTTATTCAAGTCACCATGGCGTGTTGCTCGGCAAAGTGGAATCTATTGTGGGTGCATGTGTGCGGATCAAGCTCGCAGAAGGCGCGCCAGCTTGTGTAGCAGGCGATGGTGTTGTCTTTACTCATCCGCAAAGCGACACAGAACTCGGCGGACGCTTGTATGCAATCAAAGCCGTCGATGCAAAAACAGTGCGCATCGAAATGAGTCGCGACCTATCGCTCAAGGTCTTAGCCGCGGGCTGGCAAGTGTATCGCAACGATTCACCCTCGCTTGAAGCCGAGGTGCGCCGCAGCTTCACCGACCGCGAACGGCAAAAGCGCGTACCGGTGCAAATCACTGTTGCCGGTAAGCCTGGCGAGCATCTGCGACTTGGTATGGAGGACGCTGAAGGGCACCGTATCGAAGAAAAAAGTGAAGCAGTACTTGAAGCCGCACGCACGCAAAATGCAGATCCATTTGCTTGGATTGAAGCTGAAGTTTCGGCGCTATCGTCTACCGCGTATCGCTTGGCACACTTGGGCAACGAGCTGAGTGCCACCAGTTTTGTTCCGCGAAAAATGCTGCGCGAGCTGCGGCAAAATGCGACAGACCGCCTAGATCGTTTACGTCTGCTACGACCGAAACGAGACTATACAGACATTGCCCGCATTGCGTTTCCCAAGTCGCAAAAAAAGATTGGCAAAGACAAACCCTTGTTGAATCTTTTGGTGCGCCGTGAAGATCAATTGCAAGAGCTTTCTAGTGGTCTTGCCATCGACACCATCTTCTTGGATTTCGACTATGGGCGCAGGCACGACAAAGCTTTGCAGCGAATTCGCGAACTCGGATATCGCACTGGAATATCGACTCTGCGTATCCATAAATCGGGCGAAAATCGCTATTTGGAAACGATTGCTCAACATAATCCCGACCGGGTTTTGGTGCGGAGTTTGGGTGCACTTAATTGGCTGCAAACAGGGCTGCAATCGCATTATACTGGTTTACTCGTAGGCGACCATTCCTTAAATCTTTGCAATTCAAAAATGGCAGAGTGGCTAGAGCAACAAGGGCTCGCAGCTTTACACCCCTCGTGGGATTTAAATCGACAACAGCTCTTGGATTTGATTCGCCAGTATGGTGGTGCACCTTTTGAAGTTGGTTTGCACCTGTATGTTCCTACGTATCACATGGAACATTGCGTGTTTGCTGCGCATCTGTCTAAAGCCTCGAAATATCCTGAATGTAAGGTGCCGTGCATGGTGCACCAAGTTGAGGTCGAGGATCATAAAGGCGAAAGACATTTTTTGATTTCTGACGCTGAGTGCCGGAACACCTTATATTTAGGGAGTCCCCAGTCGATGGTGAAACTGGTTCCCGACTTGCTTGCTCTCGGTGTTGCGCGTTTTCGCATTGAGGTTTTGCAAGAATCGGCAGCACAGGTTCGCACAAAACTGGAGACCTATAGTGCGCTTTTACAAGGATCGATGTCTGCCGATGCAGTGCTTAAGCAGCTGGGAGTCCTAGAGAAATATGGAATCACGGAAGGACAGCTTTTTAATGAAACACGCTGGGTGGATCGAAAGAAAAATGCTAGTTAAATTTTTTTCACATATTCCTGCTGTGCTAATGTTGTGCTTGAGCCTTGTGCTGCAAGGCTTCGCAGGCGAAGACATACGCCATGAACGCATTGAGATTCAGGCAAATGGATTTACAATGCCTGCAACGCTAAGTCTTCCTGTAGGTGCTGGGCCGTTTCCAGCCGTGTTAATTTTACCAGGTGGAAACACCTCAAAGCTTATGGGAATTGCTTGGCCACACCATCATTTATTGGCAGATAATTTGTGCAAACACGGATATGCAACCCTCGTCTTGAACTACAGCAACAAGGATCGCCAGCTACTTGATGCACCACGCATCGCCGACATTGGTGCCGCTCTTGATTACTTAAAAACGCGCAACGAAATCGAAGAAACGCAAATTAATTTGCTTGGACTTTCCATGGGTGGTTCACTCGGCCTAATGGTTGCAGGTACGCGTACAGACGTCGCACACTTGGTCACATTCTTTGCTCCCATAAAAAATCCTGAAGTCAAAAAAGGCCCGCTCGATATGGTGAAAACCATTGCGTGCCCAGTGTTGATTTTGCAAGGCGACCAAGACGAAGTTACCGAGCCCACACAAGCAAAAGCTTTGCACGATGCACTTACTGCCGCAGGCAAAGACGCGAAACTAGTTGTGTATAAGGGTGCAGGTCACGGCTTCACATACAAAGACGCGCCTAAAGCTCCTTGCTGTCGTTATGATTCAACGCTCACAGCAAAGTCCATCGAAGAAGTGGATGCTTTCTTAAGGCGCAAGAACTGATGCGCCTGCTATTCCCACAGTTGTCGCATACGACGCTCTTCGACAAGTCCCTTGATGGAACTGAGGAGTGCGCTATCATCAGTGAGATCTTCCGCTAAGACAGGCATACGCCATGCCCAGTTATGATGACCTACTGTGCCAGGAATGTTGATGCGATCTTTTTCGGGATCTCGATCTGCAAACTTGGGCGAGAGCGACAAATAATCTTGCAGCGATGGAATGGCGAGCAGTGAGTTTCCGCTAAACAAATGCTGCAGGACTTTTTTTGCAACGGGTGCCGTGACTTTTTGGGGAGCTGCGCCTGTTTCACCTAGGTGCTTCCAGTATGCTTCAGCATCGAAGTCCGGTTCTTGCCAAAGGCCTGCGAGAGTAGACGAGTCGTGGCAACTGGTGGTGCAAACAGAGAGGCGTGGATATTCTTTTGGAGTGAAGTAAGGCTGGCCTTCTTCTTTCCACTTACGTGTCCAACGCTCAATGCGTAACGACAAAATCCCGAGCTCGTGCAACACGTTCGGAACGCAATCTGGAATCACGCCTAAGTCTTCAGCGCACACAAGCATATCGGTTTCTTCGGCCATCACTTGCAACAGCTTCATGCCATTGTCTTGCCATAGCTGCTCTTGCGAATGCTCGTTCTCTTCCATTATGTTGCGAATAATTCTTTGCTCATGTTCTGGCAGAGTAAACAACACTGGTGCGTTGTACCAATACCAGAAAGGCCAGTAGTTTTGGTGATCTTCGTTTGGCAAGAACACGCGATTCCAATACGCTTTGAGCAGCGCATCCTTAATGTTCTGCGCCTCGGGAAGCCCGGTAATACTTTGTTCGGAAAGAAAGCGGTCTTTAATCTTGAAGCGACTGTTGCCCAAGGAATCAAAGTATACAGAGAGCACTCGTTCAAGATCGGTCGCGAACAGCTCCTTCAAGTAATCGCGCCCAAAGTTCGGGCTCGTCAGGTACTGCAAGGTTCCATCGCTGATGCCATTGATGGCTAGGCGCTTCTTGGTGATTGGATGCGCTGGCTTGAAATGCCCAAGAATGCCCGTAACTTCGCGATCGGGAATCGTCCAAATGCGGAAGAACCCAAGCACGTGATCGATGCGATAAGCGTGGTAATACTTGGCTGCTTGACTTAGGCGCTTACGCCACCAGCTAAAATCATCTTTCTCTAATGCATCCCATTGATACGTGGGAAAGCCCCAGTTTTGACCGGAGTAGCTAAACATATCAGGTGGTGCACCAGCGCGATTGGAGAGGTCAAAATATTTGCGCTCATACCAAACGTCTGCGGAATCTTCATTGATTAAAATCGGAACATCGCCCTTGAGCTTGATGTTGATGGAATCAAGAGATGCAATGGCCGTGCAGAATTGTTGCTCTGCGATAAACTGCAACCATGCTTCAAACAAAGCGTCGTCTGCGTTCTTTGTCCACAAGGTTTTGATGGTGCTGGGCTTAGGATCTTGGTTTTCTTTCCAGCTGCGCCAAGAGGCTTCATTGTTCTTTACTTTCAGCAAGCAGTAGGCCGCGTAAGGTTTTACCCAAGGATTTTCTTCGATCCAATTTTTAAGATCGGTCTCTTTTTTTAAGTCCGCCTTGCGGGATTCAAAAATTTTGCGAAGCATTGCGCGTTTAAAGCGAATCACTTCATGAAAAGGAATGCTTTCGCTTTTGTCAAACAGCGCTTTTGCCTTTTGAATATCAGCGATAAACGCACCCGAACCTTCCACCTCTTGTACCCGAATATACGCAGGATTCAAAGCAAAAGCACTGCGTGCGCTGTAAGGAGAAGACTCTTCACCGGTGTCGTTCACAGGCAACAATTGAATCAGATCAAAGCCAACCTTAGATGCAAAAGCACCGAAGGGAATCAGATCCAGAAATTCGCCAATGCCAACGCTGTTACGTGAGCGCAAAGAGAAGACCGGCACCGCAATGCCAGTCTGAAAGGTAGAGATGGTTCCGTATCGCATGTGACGAAAATACACTTCATGCGCGAAAATTGCAAGAAAACAAGGGAAAAGAGTTAAGAGTTGCAACATCTAGTCTACACTAGGCATCTTAACGCGCGTGGCCAGTGGAGAGTGGAGAGTTGCGACTTTTAACCCAATACAGAAGCCAGTTAGAGTTTACTCGTTACTGGCACATATACTCCCCTG
>Ga0302271_10002320_pt1 | contig 17246 bp, 9 predicted proteins | sample III_Bog_N1_1_FD_198767 | JGI IMG/M metagenome (GOLD analysis project Ga0302271, IMG submission 198767) | Peat permafrost microbial communities from Stordalen Mire near Abisko, Sweden - III_Bog_N1_1 | ecosystem: Environmental > Terrestrial > Soil > Wetlands > Peat | place: Sweden: Abisko...
CATAGAAGATCGATCTCTCTCTAAGTTTTTTGTAAAAAAACATTTCAAATAATTTTCGTAAAAAATTACCCCAAAAGAGGTGATTTAGTTAATAATCTGGCTGCTTACCAAGCTTCGGGAAGAGAGTTGCTTCGCTATCTTTGTTCCTGTTTCTGCTTCAAAACAAATCACTTGAATTAATACAATTATTCGTTCTTTTCTTTCCTTCGAATATCACTTCTCATATTACCTTTCCGATGACACATCTGTTTTCATTTTCGTTTACGATTATTGCTACTTCAACGGGTGAAACATTGATGACTTCTAAAGCTAAGCCACACTATTACTATCAATCGATTATGAAAATGTCTTCTTCTTCATATACATAGCAGAGTTCGCTTCAGTCTTCGGAACCTCTGTATCATTATTATGATTATTATTCATAGCTACTTTAAAATGTCTTTCCTCATCCTCATTATTATCTCTCTCTTCACCTATTTATTCATCACTAAACGCTTAATCGACTTAATCAAATTGCTATTACTAAATCATTTATCTCATATATGTACTCGGCATAACCTACCTCTGTGTCTATACATTACTATTAACATTGCTCGTGAAATTACTTGTCGTATTGCTAGGAGTATTTTTCTATTAATTCAAAGGTTATTCTGCCGATGCTTCGGCTTAGTTCACAAAGCTATCATTGATAACTGCCAGGATTAAATTCACCAAGAAAAATGAACTTTTTGTAGGAAAAAGCGTTTGAAATTCAAAAATAAAATAAGTATCCAAATGTCTCGATATTCTAATTTATTATTGTACCCAACAATGATGAGGATTGAGAAGTACACATACACGTACACTGGATTATATGCATCGATCATGACATACAGTGTGCTCGACCATCCTTCCGTTGTAAGAGATTAGAACACAGTTGATATTGCGTAGAATATGTTATCAAACGTTGCTTGGCCATAGAAGAAATAGGACTATTAGATCTCTTCAGTTGAGAAGTCTATGCCGTAAGACAACTCATCACGACAGTAAGAGCTTCAAGAAATATCACAAAAATCAAACAAATTACATAAAAAATGACTTTCGATATTCAAAACTCTTACGAACTTGGGCATGAATATATCGAACACAGTCTCTACACAGAAGTGTCAATTTTCCAACTCCCTGTGCTAGGTGCAGACGACGTAAATCTACATTATCTTGAGTAAATCCCATTGAAGAGCTACAGTCCAATAACAGAAAACAGCACAATCGTAAACAGCAAGAAAACCACGACATTTCCCAATGCAGGTAAGGATTCTATCAGCGAACTCATAAGCATTTTCATGCCTTTTATTGAATTGATACTCCTTAGTGGACGAAGTATTCGCAATGCTTTTATCCCCATGAATGTTAACGTCAGTGGTAAGAGATTGAGAATACTTTTGGGAGAGTAAAACAACAACAAGGATACAAATAACTATTATATTTTTAATGTTTTTAGCTCTTTTCTTAATAATATCTTACCTCGAAGCTACGATAATGAAATCTAATATATTCCAATTATCCCTTAAATACGTTCCCTTCTCAAAAACAAACCCCATAGCTATGCTCTTCAACACAAATTCACTTATGTATATCGAAGAAAATGCTAGCTCGGTATTGTCAATGAGGTTGTTCCTCCATTTTGTAGAAGCATTGGCATCCAATCGATATCTGAAATCTTACAATGCTAGAATTACTGTGTTTACTAAGATTGTCAGGACAATAAATGCCTCCAAATACCTAAAAAAGAAGGGAATTAATGCGAATTTGTTAGGAAAATAAAAACTACAACCCCCCTAATTAGTTTATTACTTAGATTCAGTGACTTGAATGACTTTGATTCTCAGCCAGTTTGTCTCCCCAAAGATAAATAGAGATCTACGAGCAAACTGCAGGATTAAATCCCCACAAAATAATCAACACATACACACACAAATAATTTCTTCTTCTTTTTTGCTTGCTTATTTACTCTCAGTGATTTCCCGTAGACAAAGAAGTTAGGTTTGTCGTCATCTTCATCTTCATTTTTGTGTTGTTCTTTTTTCATATCGATTATTTTCCTTAGCTTTTTTGGGAAAAGTAAGAAGTTATCAAGCAGTCCAGAATAAGAGACAAAAAGCAAGAGAAAATTAGTATTTTTGTAAGGGTACTTTACACTCAAAAAGGGTTAATAGTGTAGGAAAACTTCCTAATAATAACACTGTAAATATTCATCATTTTATGAATTACACACGTACATGAATACGCATATCACAACCCCAATATTCTTGGATTAACTGTTCTTGCGGATAAAAATTGTGTAATCTTGTGTTACCTTGAGAATATTGATCTTAGATAATGATTCTTTCTTATCAGTTTTCCTCATAACCTTCGATCGCGCAATCGCTAATTGATTACTTGGCATTCCGTGGCTTTCAAATTAGCTGTTGAACTATTAACTCGCAAACTCACTTTAACTACTCATAATAGCGATATGCTCAACACCTTCTTGGAACTAACTCTATTAAGCTATCTCTCTCTTTCTATCTCTTTTTGAGTTGTGTTTCTCGCTACGACTGAACACTAATTTGTCGTGGTCTTTTCAAGGAGATTGAGTTTGTATCAATGAATCTGAAGCTTGAATTAATTTAATTATTTTTCAGTTTGTTTATTTTCCCCTCTTAAATCGAAATGAAATAAGCTATCTTTTCCATCAAAATTAATGATCATTCTATTAATATCACTCTTTGAACTAATCTTCTGCAGTTGCGCTGTTTGATTAGACTATTATATGGAAATAAATCGAATTAATTGTAATCATTCTTACTGTCTCTTAATTTCTTTTTGTATTTTTTCAATTTTCTTTTTTGGATAGATCGGATCAACTAGTCTTGCAAGGAATTTTAGAGGAAATCGATAAACCATTCTGCTTAATAGAAAGAAAGAAATAATTATTATTTTAGAAGTATCAGCAATATTTTATTTATTTGTTCCATTTTCACTATTAGATATGCTGCATTTTTTACAGATTCTAACTTAGTTACTTAGGATCGGCTATTTTTATTTTAATTTTCTAATTATTTTTTATTATTATTTATCTTCACATAAAAATAAGAATATTGAGAAAATTTAGTTTTTTGCTGCTTATTTCAATTATGAGCTTTTCAACTAGTTATTAGCTGAACAGAAGTCAATAAGAATAAGATTATGGTGACGCAAGCTTAGCTTAAAAAAATATTTGCTCAATTCTATTAAATATTGGGTTATTAGGTAGTTTGTTTATTTGAAGATAAATCCTATTTGAAAAAATCTGATAATTTATAGAAGAAAAAAAGAGAAAAGATAACGAGAAAATGGATATCAACAAGATGATTTCCAAAGAAGGACTGAAATGGAGGTGTAGAGAACATCCCAATGAATTATGTGATTTTATCTATCTTGATGGAGAGGCAAAAGATAGAGTTGTGTGCGAACTTTGTGTGTAGAATCATTTAATTTCGTTCTCAAATTTTATATCAATAAGTTATGTTTTATCAACTATGGAACATGAGATCTTGGAAGCTTATCCTCCTTTGAAAGATTAGAAGTTATCTAGTAAACTAAAGAATAATACGAGCTTACAATAATAGCGAGAAGAAATTGAGGCTTATTTTAAGAAACTGAGAGAAGATTTTGAGAAAGAAGTACAATTAGCAGAACAAAGAGCCAAACAGTCCTTGATAAAGTAAGTGAGGGTACGTTAAGAAGTATTAGAAGGATACATGAGAATTGCGGAAATAGAGAAGCTGAAGTAGTTGATAGTTTCTGAGAAAGAAAGTGCTGAGAAGGATCTTGATAATTTCATAAAAGAAAAATGGAACAAAGCTGAAGAAAACAGAAAGATAATGGAGGATCTTATGGACTAGTATGAGACTGAACAACAGTTCTCTTTTGATGAACCTAATAGACTTGCCTAAGGAATAATTCAAAGTCTTAAAGACATCAACTTCTTTCAAGAATCTATCTAAGAACTACAAATTACTTTGATAAAATCCACTTTTAATACTTCTCTGTAGATGGAAATAACAAAAGATGATAATTCGATTTATTAAGTCAACAAATAAGGATTTTATTCTTGTTAATGGGATTAAGTATTTATAGATCCTATTATAAATCCTTTGAAGAAGTACATTTTGCACATCGAACTAGAATAAAAACCAGAAATTAGTGGTAATTATTTCTTCTTTGGACTTGTGAAAGATGAAGGAAAAGATAATAGTTGTGCGTACTGCTAAAACTTGAGCTATTTTGATCACTCTAATGGTTACGGTATAAGTAAGTACATTAAGGGTAGTCCAATGCAATCAGGAACTAAAGCGACAGGGAAGCACAGTTTCGAAGTCAGAATCTGTTTATACCAAAAACTTCTGAGAGTTGCTTCCCTCCCTGACTATTCCTCAATTGCTGAGCTGGATGACCCAAACAAAATAGACCCGAAAGTAGCCTATCGATTTTTCCTTTCTATGTTTTACGAAGGTGATATAATGAGAATTACTAACATTAGAACAGTTAGTGAATTTGATAAAAAGATGTGATAGAATAAATATTTCTGTGTGTGTTTTTAGATACTGTTATTGCAAGTTAGATTGTGAGATCTTTTCATATTGAAGTTTCTTTGTATTTGAATTAATAAATAGTTTTGTTTTTTTGGTTTATCAAAATGCTGCTAATTCTCCAATAAACACTTTTCAAAGAGGATTTGAATGTTTTGGATAGATCTTCCTTTATTTGAAGGATTTTGGAGCTGGATTAATTGTGGCTACCTTTTCTTTCTAGAATTAAGCCTTTGATTTTTTTTGGTAATCGAAATATGTGAAAGAAATGAATTGAGAGACATAATAGTGAAGAAGTATTTTGAGCCACCTTGATTTATCAAAGCAGTTTTTTTTTCTAGGAGCTTTCTTGAGATGACTTCTGGAGAGCTTTCATGTTGTTCTTGAGCTCTTAATGATTCTAGAATATTTATTAGTTCACAGTAGGAGTCTAAAGGATTTGAAAGTTATCCTAGATCTTAACTAGGTCCAAACTGAGTAGTTAGTACTCGTTAGACCCTGAAATATAACTTTCTCGAAAAAGATATGTATCTGAAGATTATTTTGCTCCTTTTTGATAATCGAGTAGTTTGATGTTTGTTAATCATCAACTGGTTAAAGCACCTAACTTTTATTTTAATGTAAACTCCTTAGAAATTGAAAAAGATAGAAAATAAATGATAAAATAATTGAAAACTGAACTAATAATAGCAAAAATTTGGAATTTTTAGAAATGTTAGTTGATATTTCTCACAGTGACTGTCGTCAACTATCATCTAATGATTCACTAACACTTCTTAGATTTAGTGTATGGCAAATGAGTGGGTTTAGTATTCATATAAAATGTATGTGGGTTTTTGGATAATTTAGTAGTTTGATGATAAACACTTGAAGAAATCAAATAATTTCAAGAAGAAAGAAAGAAAAATAAGAAAATGGACATCAATAAAACGATTTCGAGGTGTAGATAACATCCCCATATCCCGAGGGATTTGATCTGCCTTGATGGAGATGCAAAAGATAGAGTTATGTGTTTCAATTGCATATAAAAGCATTAAATTTCACTCTCAAATTTGATATCAATGAGTGTTGTTTTAGCAGGTAAGGAACAAGATATCTTGGAAGCATATCCTCCATTGAAAGATTAGAAGTTATCTAGCAAACTCAAGAATACTAACTTACAATAACAGCTAGAAGAAACTAAGGTTTATTTTAAGAAACTAAGAGAAAATTTTGAGAAAGAAGTACAATTAGCAGAACAAAGAGCCAAACATTCCTTGATGAAGCAAGAGAGAGTACATTAAGAAGTTTTAGAAGGATACTTGAAAATTGCTGAAATAGAGAAACTGAAGTAGTTGATAGTTTCTGAGAAAGAAAGTGTGGAGAAGGATCTTAACAATTTCATAAAAGAAAAATGGAACAAAGCTGAAGAAAATAGAAAGGTAATGGAGGATCTTATGGACAAGTATGAGACTGAACAGCAGTTCTCTTATGATGAACCCAATAGAATTACCTAAGAAATAATTCAAAGTCTTAAAAGCATCAACTTTTTTAAAGAATCTATCAAAGAACAACAAATTACTTTGATCAAATCCACTATTAATACTTCTCAGTAGATGGAAATATCAAAGATGATAATTCGATTTATTAAGTTAAAAGATAAGGAACTACTACTGGTAACTGGGATTAAGTATTTATTGATCCTATTATCAATCCTTTGAAGAAGTACATTTTGCACATCGAAATAGAATATAAACCAGGAACTCTTTATAATAGTTTCTTCTTTGGACTTGTGAAAGACGAAGGAAAAGATAATAGTTATGCCTTCTGCTAAAGCATATGTTACTTTGATTAAACTAATGGCTATGGTATAAGTAAGTATATTAAGGGTAGTCCAATGCAATCCGGAACTAAAGTGACAGGGTAGCACAGTTTCGAAGTCAGAATCTGTTTAGACTAAAAGCTTCTGAGAGTTGCTTCCCTCCCTGACTATTCCTCAATTTCTTAACTGGATGGCCCAAACAAAATAGATTGAAAAGATAAAGCTCAAGAATTGTAATTCAAATAAAAAATATATTAATAATTTTTCAATAATGGGCTATTCATATAAAATCTTAAAAAATATTTTTTTTTATGTACACATGAGCAGGATTAACACCAAGATTCCCCTTCACTCTTTGGAACTCATTTCTCTGTTAAAATAATCAAAAAAAGGAGAGTATTATCTTTAAATGCCTGAGATAGTATAGTAGTAAGTACGCTTGCTCAACAAGCAAGAGCCCCAGGTTCAATCCCTGGTCTCAGGGTTTTATTTTTTCTTGCTTAATTACTTCCAATGCTTACAACTCATTGGAATCATATTTCAAGTATTTTACCTGTTTCAATGAAATTAATTGAATATTGATTATGAGAAAGAACTATATTGTGAATGTGATTGATTAAACAGTTGCTGTTTTTTAGTTAGTCTTTGAGAGTACTTCGCTTGTGATAAATAAATAAAAGGCAGCTTCAAAAGAAATGAAAGATGAATTATCTTTTTTTATTGTCTAGATAGACTCAACTAGCACTTGATGAATAGTTTTAAGAAGTTTATTCCAGGATCTTATCAATGAATTTAGCAATCAATATCATAATTTATTAGTTTTATGATAAATACTTGAAGAAATCAAATAATTTCAAGAAGAAAGAAAAGAAAATAGGAAAATGGATATCATCAAAGCAATTTCAAAAGAAGGACTGAAATGGAGGTGTAGAGAACATCCCAATGTATTATGTGATTTTATCTCTCTCGATGGAGATACCAAAGATAGAGTTATGTGTTTCAATTGCACATAAAAGCATTAAATTCAGCTTTCAAATTTGATATCAATGAGTTCTATTTTAGCATGTAAGGAACAAGATATCTTGGAAGCTTATCCTCCATTTAAAGATTAGTAGTTATCTAGCACACTAAGAAATACTAGCTTACAATAATCGCTTGAAGAAATTGAGGCATATTTTAAGAAACTAAGAGAAAATTTTGAGAAAGATGTACAATTAGCAGAACAGAGAGCCAAACAGTCCTTTATTAAGCAATAAAGGGTACTTTAAGACATATTAGAAGGATATATGAGAATTGCGGAAATAGAGAAGCTGAAGTAGTTGATAGTTTCACAGAAAGAAAGTGCTGAGTAGGATCTGGATGGCTTCATAAAAGAAAAATGGAACAAAGCTGAAAAAAATAGAAAGGTAATGGAGGATCTTATACACTAATCTGAGATTGAACAGCAGTTCTCTTCCGATGAGCCCAATAGAATGGCCTAAGAAATAATTTAAAGTCTTAAAAGCATCAACTTCTTTAAAGAATCTATCTAATAGCCACAAATTACTTTGATCAAATCCACTATTAATACTTCTCAATAGATGGAAATATCTAAAGTTGATAATTCGATTTATTAAATCAAAAGATAAGAAACTTTTAATGGTAATTGGGATTAAATTTTTATTGATCCTATTCTTAATCCTTTCCAGAAGTATATTTTGCACATCGAACTAGAACAGAAACCAGGAACTAATAATAATAGTTTCTTTTTTGGCCTTGTGAAAGACGTTGAAAAAGATAATAGTTATGCTTACAGCTAAGGCATGTGTTACTTTGATCACTCTAATATCTACGGTATAAGTAAATACATTAAAGGTAGTCCAATGCAATCAGGAACTAACGTGACAGGTAAGCACAGTTTCGAAGTCAGAATAGATCTAGCTCAAAAGTTTTTGAGAGTCGCTTCCCTCCCAGACTATTCCTCAATCGCAGAGCTGGATAACCGAAACAAAATAGACACGAAAGTAGCTTACCGATTTTTCCTTTCTATGATTTAATAAGGTGACATGATGAGAATTACTAAAATTAGAACAGTTAGTAAGTTTGATGAAAAGATGTGATTGAACTACATATTTCTTGTGTGCTTTATTAAAAATAACTGAAATAAAAATGATGAATTTTCTAAGAATTGATATCACATTTTATTAAATTTTCAATTTATTTATTTTTAAACCCATATTCCATAACATTTTCTTGATATTCTCTCTTATTTTTAATGAAAAAACCAAAATGTTTATCTTTGCTAAAATATCTTTATCTTCGTTAGTTTAATTATTTTTGGTTTTTGAACTACAAATCTAGTTATTAATCTAGCTGAGTTTTGTGATAGTTTTAATGTTGTAATTGTATTTGCTGTTGATTCGATTCTCTTCATTAGATAAACTTAAAATTTTACTAGATCCTCCTCGTCTTGTCCAATTCTTCTTGGGGATCTGCTAATATAATTGCTGTCTGATAATATTTTGGTTGTCTACTAAAGTGCTGCTAAGAATCAAGAGACATTTTCAAGGATCTGCAGAATATTACTTTAACTTATATTGCATCTTACTCTTTCTAATTTTAGTAACAAAATGAACCACCAACAGAGAGTTATTTTTTATCATAAATTGTAAACAAATCCCATTAGTAGTGGATTCATCATAACATCCAGAGAGAAATTTAAAAAAGGATTCTTTTCTATGAATAAACTGAGATTTACAGTACTACCTAACGGGTTTTAAACCCCTAATAATAATGAAAACAATATTGTAAAAAAAATATTAATTTTTAGAAATTTTAGTTGATATTTATCACAGAGACTGCCATCGTAATGATTAACTAACACTAATAGGATTTGGGGTTGGTCAATTAAGTGGGTTTAATATTCGTTTAAAAGTTATGGGAGGTTTTGGATAATAAATTAGTTTTATGATAAACACTTGTAGAAATCAGATAGTTTCAATAATAAAGAAAAGAAAATAGAAAATGGAAGTCAGCAAAGCGATTTCAAAAGAAGGACTGAAATGGAGATGTAAAGAACATCCTCATGTCCCATGCAACTATATTTGTCTCGATGGAGATGCCAAAGAAAGAGTTGTGTGTTTCAATTGCATACAAAAGCAATAAATTCCAGTCTCAAATTTGATATCAATGAGTTTTGTTTTGGCATGTAAGGAACAAGATATCTTAGAAGCTTATCCTCCATTGAAAGATTAGAAGTTATCAAGTAAACTAAGGAATACTAGCTTACTATAACAGCTAGAAGAAATTGAGGTTTATTTTAAGAAACTGAGAGAAGATTTTGAGAAAGAAGTACAAGCAACAGAACACAGAGCCAAACAGTCTTTGATTAAGTAAGAGAGAGTACATTAAGAAGTATTAGAAGGATACATGAAAATTGCGGAGGTAGAGAAGCTGAAGTAGTTGATAGTCTCTGAGAAAGAAAGTGCTGAGTAGGATCTTGATAGCTTCATAAAAGAAAAATGGAACAAAGCTGAAGAAAACAGAAAGGTAATGGCAGATCTTCTCAACTAGCTTGAGGTTGAATAGTGTTTCTCGTTGGATAAGCCTTTTAAAATTGCCTAAGAAATAATTTAAAGTCTTAAAAGCATAGATTTCTTTCAATAATCAATCTATGAACCACAAGTTACTTTGATAAAATCCACTATCAATACTTCTCAGTAGATGGAAATAACCAAAGTTGATAATTCGATTTATTAAGTCAACAGATAAGGAGCAAATAATGGTAACTGGGATTAAGTTTTTATCGATCCTATTATCAATCCTTAGAAGAAATACATTTTACATATCGAACTAGAATAGAAACCAGGAACTAGTTATAATCAGTTCTTGTTTGGTCTTGTGAAAGACTAAGGAAGAGACAATAGTTATTCATACGGTTAAAATATGTCCTACTATGATCAGTCGAATAGTCCCGGTATAAGTAAGTGCATTAAGGGTTGTCCAATGCAATCAGGAACTAAAGTGACAGGTAAGCACAGTTTCGAAGTCAGAATCTATTTAGACCAAAAGATTCTGAGAGTTGCTATCCTTCCTTAATATTCTTCTATTATAGAGCTGGATGACCCAAACAAAATAGACCCGAAAGTTGCTTATAGATTCTTTCTTTCTTTGTTTTGCTAAGGTGACATGATAAGAATTACTAATATGAGAACAGTTAGTGAGTTTGATGATAAGATGTGAAGGAATTAAATAATCCTGTGTGTTTTTTAAGAATTAATTGAAATAATTAAGCTTCATATTCTAATACCTGCTATGATTTTTTATTAATTTTCAACTTATTTATTTTTTAAAACCCCTAATTACTTGAAAATGTATCAGCATTCTCCATTATTTTCAATGAAATAAACAACAGAGAGTTATTTTCTATCATGAATATTAAATAAATCCTATTATTTGTAGATTTTGGATAAAATCACCAATAAATAATAATAAAAAAGGAATCCTTTCTATTAACAAACTAAGATTTTTTTTTAAATAATGTTGATCAACACTCTTTTTGATATAACCAACATTTCAGTTACTGTTTTCAGCCGAAATGAATCTTTAAACTTTCATCTAAGAATCAAATTGTTTATCAATGATTCAATCGCTTTTTATGATCAAAATGAGAGCAACCTCCTCATAAATCTGATGATGCTGTCAATCCTAATCCTTCTTCAAAAGTTAAGTTTATTACTAATTTGGAGTTTTTTGATCTTTTCAAATTGAATTTTCTTCATTTCTGAATTAATTTAACTGTTTTGTTTATATTTATCGAACTGCTGCTAATTCTCCAGTCCTGACTTGTGTCAAAGAGAATTTAAATTTTTTAGATAGATCTTCCCTTATTTTATGAATAATGGAGCTGAATTAATAATAGCTACTGTCCTTTTTAGAATTCCGTCTTTAATTTTTTTGATAATTTAAATCTGTGAAATAAACGAATTGGAGAGTTGCGAGAAAAAATAGTGAAGAAGTGCTTTGAGTCACCTTGATTTTATCCAAAGCAATTTTATATATTCTATGAGCTTTCTTGAGATGACTTCTGGAGAGTTGTCATGTTGTTTTTGAGCTCTTAGTGATTCAAGCATATTTATTAGTTCACAGTGGGAATCTAAAGGATTTGAAAGTTGTCCTAGATCTAAACTAGGTTCAAACTTAGAAGTTATTCATAGCGTACTCGTTAGATCCTGAAATAACTTTCTCAAAAAAGACATGCATCTGGTGAATGCTTTGCTCCTTTTTGATAATCGAAAAGTTTGATGTTTGTTCATCATCAAATGGTTAAAGAGCCTAGCTTTTATTTTAATAATGTAAGCTTCTTAGAGTTCCTTGGAATTTGAAAGTTATACATTTAATAATAAAATAATTGAATACTGAACTCATAATAGCAAATATTTAAAAATTATAGAAATTGTATTAGTTGATATTTATTATTGTGACTGTCATTAGCTATCATCTAATGATTTACTAACACTAATAAGATTTTTGGTTGACCAAATGAGTGGGGATGGGATTAGTTTAAAAGTTATGTGAGGTTTTGGATAATATTTAGTTTTATGATAAACACTTGAAGAATACAGATAATTTCAAGAAGAAAGAAAAATAGGAAAATGGAAGTCAACAAAGCGATTTCAAAAGAAGGATTGAAATGGAGGTGTAGGCAACATCCAAATGTCCCATGCGATTTTATATGCCTCGATGGAGATGCCAAAGATAGAGTTCTGTGTTTCAATTGCATACAAAAGCATTAAATTCCAGTAGCACAACAAAGAGCCAAAAAGTCCTTAATAAAGCAAGAAAGGTTACATTAAGAAGTATTAGAGGGATACATAAGAATTGCAGAAGTAGAAAAGCTGAAGTAGTTGATAATTTCTGAAAAACAAAGTGCTGAGAAGGATCTAGATAACTTCATAAAAGAAAAATGGAACAAAGCTGAAGAACACAGAAAGTTAATGAAGAATCTTATGGATTAGTGTGAGACTGAATAATAATTCTCCTCTGATGAACCGAATAGAATTGCTTAAGAAATAATTTAAAGTCTTAAAAAAAATATAAACTTCTTTCAAGAATCAGTCTAATTATTATCATAAATTTCTTTGATAAAATCCACTTTCAATATTTCTCAGTAGATGAAAATAACCAAAGTAGATAAATTCGATTTATTAAATCAAGAGATAAGGAACTTATTATGATAACTGGGATTAAATATTTATTGATCCTATCATCAATCCTTTGAAGAAGTACATTTTGCACATCGAACTAGAATAGAAACCAGGAAATAGTAATAATCATTTCTTCTTTGGCCTTGTCAAAGACGAAGGAAAAGATAATAGTTAAGCCTAAGGCTAAAGCTAAAGCATGTGCTACTATGATAACTCAAATAGCTATGGTTTAACTGAGTACATTAAGGGTAGTCCAATGCAGTCAGGAACTAAAGTAACAGGGAAGCACAGTTTCGAAATCAGAATCTGTTTAGATCAAAAGTTTCTGAGAGTTGCTTCCCTCCCTGACTATTTCTCAATCGCAGAGCTGGATGACCCAAACAAAATAGACACGAAAGTAGCCTATCGATTCTTCCTTTCTATGGTTGACTAAGGTGATATGATGAGAATTACTAATATGAGAACAGTTAGTCAGTTTGAAGAAAGAAGGTGATAGAATTAGATATTTCTGTGTGTTTTTAAGAATATCTGAAATCGATTTGATGAATATTCTAAGAATTTCCTATCATATTTTTAGTTTTCCAATTTATTTATTATTTCAAACCCATAATTCCATGGCAAATTTTTCAACATTCTCCATTTCAAAATGAAATAACCAGAAGGCTTATGAAAATTACTAATTTTATCAATTTCGTTGCTAAGATATCTTTATCTTTGTTAGTTTTATAATTTTTGCTTTTGGAGTACAAATCTAGTTATTACTCGAGCTGAGTTTTGAGATAGTCCTTATCTTTGAATTGAGTTTGTTTTACTGCTGATTCTATTCTCTTCACTAGAACTAGAGAAACTTGCCATTTTTGTAGATTCTCCTCATCTTGTCCAATTGTTTTTGAGGCTCTGCTAATGTAACTGCTCTGCTTGGCAATATTTTTGTTTTCTTCTTTAGTGTTGCTAAGAATGAAGAGACATTTTCAAGGATCTGCAGATAATTTCTTTAACTTTATTACATCTTACTCCTTCCAACTTTTAATAACAAAATGCATCACCTACAGAGAGTTTTTTTATCCTGAATTGTAATTGAGAAATGATATTATCTTTTGAATCTTTAAGCTATTTTGCAGTGTGCTTGGTAAGTATTTTGGCATTTTGTTGCAGTAATGCTCAATTTGGAGAACTACAGTACCAAAGGGCTGAGTTTTTTTTCCTTAAGGATTTTTAATTTAGTCCAATATTCTGTTTTGGAGTTAGAAGATGTTTTCATATTGAATTTTCTTCTTACTTCAATTAGCTTAACTTTTTTCTTGCTTTATCTAACTGCTTCTAATTCTCCAGTAATTAATTGTGTTAAAGAGTATTCAATTTTATTTTGGATAGATCTTCCCTTATTTGAAGGATTATAGAGTTGGATTAATTTTAACTACTTTCTCCTTCAATAATTCAGTCTCAAGCAGTTTAAAACATTCTAAGAGTTTTCTTTAGATGACTTCTGGAGAGCTTTCATGTAATTTTTGAGCTCTTAGTGATTCTAGCATATTTGTGAGTTCACAGTTGAAATCTGAAGGATTTATTTAAATCCTAAAAGTTTCTTAGAGATCTTGTAAATTGAAAGAGATAGAAATTTAATAATAAAACAATTGAATACTGAGCAGATTAAAGCAAATAATTAGAATTTTTAGAAATATTAGTTGATATTTCTGACAATGACTGTCATCAGCTATCATCTAATTATAAACTAACACTAATAGGATTTATGTTATGGCAAGTGAGTAGATTTGGAATTAGTTTAAAAACTATGTGGGATTTTGGATAATTTATTAGTTTTATAATAATTTCAAGAAGAGAGAAAAAAAGAAAATGCAAGTCAACAAAACGATTTCAAAAGAAGGATTGAAATGGAGGTGTAGAGAGCATCCCAATGCCCCATGTGATTTTATCTGCCTCGATGGAGATGCTAAAGATAGAGTTATGTGTTTCAATTGCACATAAAAACAGTAAATTCCAGTCTCAAATTTGATATCAATGAGTTTTGTTTTAGCATGCAAGGAACAAGATATCTTGGAAGCTTATCCTTTGAAAGATTAGAAGTTAGCTAGCAAACTAAGAAATACTAGCTCACGATAACAGCTAGAAGAAATTGAGGCTTATTGTAAGAAACTGAAAGAAGATTTTGCTAAAGAAGTACAAGCTGCAGAACAAAGAGCCAAAGAGTCTTTAATAAAGTAAGAGAGGGTGCAATAAGAAGTATTAGAAGAATACGCGAGAATTGTGGAAGTAGAGAAGCTGAAGTAATTGATAGTCTCTGAGAAAGAAAGTGCTGAGAAGGATCTAGATAACTTCATAAAAGAAAAATGGGGCAAAGCTGAAGAAAACAGAAATGTAATGGAGGATCTTATGGACTAGTATGATGAATAATATTTCTCGTTTGATGAACCCAATAGAATTGCCTAAGAAATAACTTAAAGTCTTAAAAGCATCGACTTCTTTCAACAATCAATCTAAGAACCACAAGCTCTTTTGATAAAATCCACTTAGGAAACAATCATAATTGATAATTCTATTTATTTAATCAAAAGATAAGGAACTAGTGGTAACAGGGATTACATATTTATTGATCCTAAAATAAAATCTTAGAAAAAGTACATTTTGCACTTCGAGCTAGAAATGAAACAAGAAAATAAAAATAATTGTTTCTGGTTTGGTCTTGTGCAACAAGGAGGAAAAGATAATAGTCGTGCGTATGGCTAATACATGTGCTACAATGATTACTCTAATGGACACGGTATAACTAAGTACATTAATGGTAGTCCAATGCAATCAGAAACTAAAATAACAGGGAAGCACAGTTTCGAAGTCAGAATCTATTTAGACCAAAAGTTTCTGAGAGTCGCTTCCCTTCCTGGCTATTCCTAAATCGCCGAGCTGGATGACTCAAAGAACAATATAAACCCGAAAGTTACCTATCGATTTTTTCTTTCTATGTATAACTAAGGTGACATGATGAAAGTTACTAATATGAGAACAGTTAGTGAGTTTGATGACAAGATGTGAAGGAATTAAGTATTTTTGTGTGTTTTTTAAGAATAGCTGAAATCTATTTGATTATTCATCTTAGAACATGTTATCATATTTTATTAATTTTTTAATTTATTATATTTGTGGACCTCATATTTCCATGACATTTTTTCAACATTCTCCATTACTTTCAATGAGATAACTAAATGGGCTAAGAAAATTACTAAGTAAATATGCAAGAATCTGTAAAAAAAAATGCAGCATATCTGCTAGTGAAATTGGAACAATAAATAATTATTTAAAATACACAACAAACTCCCAGACAATGATTCTGAAGAGTGTCTTAAAAGAGCAATAGAAATATGATAGGTGGCAGTACATACATTTGATGTAAAAACAAAAATAAATTGATTAAGAAAAGAATTGTTGTTTTCTGTATTTTTTCTTGTTTATTTTATTCACAGCTCCTTGGAGAGACAGAGAAAGAGAGAAAAGTTAAAATGTACTGTCAATTCTTATTTTAATCATACTTATTTAATTGCTTACTTAATGTTGAATTAGTGATTTGATAGATTAGTTAGGATACTTTTTGTTGAGCTAGTAATGTGGTGATTACTGCTTAGTCTTTTTTATTCATCATTGTCTGAGGGTTTCGAGTATTTGGATATGAGATTATCTAAAAAGGGATAAACTCTAACTAATCGTGTAGCCCTGATGGGAAATTGAAAATTAGATTCTTAACTGATTCGCGCTTTAAACATTCGTTTGCTTGACTAAAAGAGCTTCGAACTTACTCAAGATTGTGTTATCCTGCTGTCTGCTTATCTCAATTATTTCCTTTTATTTTGGAGTTTTTGTTGGAGAAGAGTTTTATTCTTTTTTAATTTTGTTTTATTTACATTTTAGGTTGAGTCATTGCTGTTCTTATTTTCTTTTCTTTAGAATTTTTAATTAAGTCCATTTATTTTGTTATCGAGTTAGAAGATCGTTTCATATTAAATTTTCTTCGTGTTTGAATTAATTTAACTGTTTCTTGCTTTATCTCACTGCTGCTCGTTCTCAATAATTTCTTTGTCAAAGAGGATTTGATCTTTTTTTGAAAAATCTTCCCTTATTTGAAGGAACATGAAGCTGGATTAATTGTGGCTACTTTCCCTTTCTAGAATTCAGTTTTTTAATTTTTTTTGGGTAATCGAAATCTGTGAGCTTAAAATATTACAGATTTGAGAAATATTTAGTGAAGAAGAAAATTAAGCCACCTGTTTTTATCCAAACTGTTTAATACATTCTAAGAGCTTTCTTGAGATGACTTCTGAAGAGCTATCATGTAGTTTTTGAGCTTTTAGTGATTCTAGCATATTTATTAGTTCACAGTGCCTAGCCTTTATTTTAATCATGAAACTATCTTACAGTTCGTGGAAATTGAAAGAGATAGAAGTTTTATAATAAAATAATTGAATAAGAGCAGATTAAAGCAAATAATTAGAATTTTTAGAAATTTTAATTGATATTTCTGACAGTGACTGTCATCAGCTATCATCTAATTATTAACTAACATCAATAAGATTAAGGGAACGCCAAGTGAGCAGGTTTAGAATAAGTTTAAAAGCTATGTGGGATTTTGAATAATTTATTAGTTTTCCTATTAAATACTTG
>Ga0302271_10002321_pt1 | contig 17238 bp, 13 predicted proteins | sample III_Bog_N1_1_FD_198767 | JGI IMG/M metagenome (GOLD analysis project Ga0302271, IMG submission 198767) | Peat permafrost microbial communities from Stordalen Mire near Abisko, Sweden - III_Bog_N1_1 | ecosystem: Environmental > Terrestrial > Soil > Wetlands > Peat | place: Sweden: Abisko...
CAACCCCACCCCCAACCCCAACCCCAACCCCAACCCCAACCCCAACCCCAACCCCAACCCCACCAAATAAATTACATAAAACACTTGAAATTCTAACTCATAATTGTTCTGTGTTTGAAAAGAACTTTGTAATATGTCCGCTGGGTTTTTAAATTATTGCACTCACATAATTATTTCTTGATTTTGGAGATTTTACTATTTAGATCAACCTTATTTGAGAAACAGATGAAAAAGGATACTTTATGTTAAAAATAATTAAATTATGCTCTGAAAATCTGTTTTCCCAAATCAATTGGCTTTTAATCTTTAGATAAATCGAAACAGCATAACTAAATAATGCTGATTTAACCTCTAAGCTTTTAAACCTGTTAAGTTATAATAGATGTCCTAAATTGACTCTTTGTTTTTGAAGGAAAGTAACGAATTCTTTCTGTGGGTACTATTTTAAAAGGATATCATAAATATCTTTTGCAATTTTAATAGATTTCTTATTTTTTTCTATTTCCTAAATATATTGCAAGGAGTTCATTGTTTTATTGACTAAATAAATGAGAATATTCTACTAAATCAAGATAGTTTGTTGTTTTTGCTATATTCCTCCATTTAGATTAAATATCTTAACCTTAAATATTAGAGTGAAAATGGTAGAGCAGCCATGAAGAATCTCTTACTTGAAAGGATCATTTTCATGATTGACTTTGAAATTCAATCGACAAATAGGTCTCTGTAAGCCAATGTTAAGTTAATTAGTCATCAGTTATCCAAGACAAAGATATATATAAATAAAATTTAATAATTATAATTTGCAGGAATTTTACATTGAATAGAACTGTTGAATTTCATTCTATAATCAAGGAAACCATAGCAAAATTAGGGTTTTAAATAGAAAAAAAGGCCTTTAAATAAGAGTAATTGTGCTTCTTCGCCAAAAGCAAAGTTTGTAAAGATAGATAAAATTTCTGTTGAAATATTAAAAAACAAGATATAAAAAGATATAAGAACAAAGACAGACATATGGGCAATGAAACATCTTCAATGGGAGACGAAAGCAGTTTCATGAGGGAATTTTAAAGTTAGTATGATTACATGACAGAACTCAGCGATAAGCGCTTCGGAGATGTGTGCATTTATAGACATAAAACGGAAAAGAAATACATTGCAAAAAGAGGTATTTTTAAATTGGAAAGGCTTAATTTACATTGGAATGCGCGCTAATGTCCATATTAAGTCAAATTATAACTTCAATCCCTGTTTGTTTTTTTGAAAATAGGTCACATGTGCAATTCTTCAGATGAATATTAGTCATTCATACGATCCTGCAAATAGCGCTAAAATCTAAAGTAAAAGAGCTTACTGTAGCTACTCTTTTCGCAAGAGGCAAATGAAGACAACATCTGCGGTGATTTCAATAAAATCACATTATATTTCGAGTATTACTTTCATGATCTGGAAAAAGAAATATTGCGTCGACGCGAAAATGGACAGGTTCAACAGAATTACACAATTTGAAATCTTTAAAAATATAAAAATGTGATATTTTAACAAATTAGGAATATTTTTCAGAGAGTGAGCTATGGTATCTGCTAGATTCCTTAGTATCAGTATGCAGTTACTTGTAGAAATACAAGATTTACCATGGCGATCTACGGCCTTGCAATATTCTACTAAGCAACGATGGATTAGTGAAAATTGCTGATCATGGAATTCTAAACACAGATTAAACTAGCTACTACAAAATGCTTTCCAACAGGGACAAATGTTATCTCTCGCCAACACTTTTGCGATCACTGCGAGCTGGAGAACATAAGCCCTTTCATGATTCGTATAAAACAGATATGTACTCCCTTGGGATGAGCATCCTTGAGGCTGCATCGTTATGTCCTCCTTTGGCTGCATATGATTTCACAAATTTCAATATTTCTCATCCGATTCTCGAGGAGCTTCTTAACGATTGCAGAAGTAGATACAGTGATTTTTTGGTAAATGTCTTAATGGATATGCTGCAAGATGATGAATCTACTCGTTCTTCATTTGATGGCATAAAATAATTGCTGCTCCCGTTTCAAAATAGTATCTAAAACAACACGTAACTTTAAAGAAACAGTGTGATCTTCACAGCAACTTAGCCAGTGCAATTCAAGTAATAACAGTAATACGCTCCCTAAGTCTACTAGTAATCATAACCAATTCAGAGTCAACAGAACTTCGCCAATAATCAAAATGTACAAAATTTTGAATTATTCTTTTGCAAATAACTGCATTTTTTTCATTTGTATTTGAATTATTTTCCTGACAATTATTTCAATTCCGTTTTTTTTTTCGCGAAGATGACCACAACCGCAACGGCTTTTCTATCATCTAATCAACCTTCTTATATCGCTCTACAAAATGGCTCCACTTCGTTAGTTGCTTTCAATGCATAGGATCCATTTGGGACTCAATCTTAGTTCAAATAATAACAAACTCAGCAGTAGCAAACTATCTAATAAATTCCCATCTTGGAATAGCAATAATCCCTAACATAATATCAATAATAGCAGCTGCAAATTCAATAACTTCAGTAGTAGATCTAATAATAGCAGTAAGCACAATCAAATGCACTTAATCCTCAAGTTGCTTAAAGGTAAATGTAACCTCCTTCTACAGCAGCTCCAATTATCCAATAAACAACTCTCATGGCTAATTCCTTGCCCAATTAACTACAACAATAACAACAACAGTCACAAGCTGCAATCTCAAGCAATAAAACCACTTCCCAACCTACTGCATAATCTGCTCCTATTCGTTTTCCAGCAAATCCTCATTCTCAAAGAGCAATCGTAAATTCTTCACAATAACCATAAAATCAATAATAGCAATAATAGTAATAGCAATATTCAACCAACTAACCAAGCGTTCAATCCCAAAACTAGCTTTCTTTATCTCCATTACAGTTTCAGACTCCATAACAAGACAACCATTCACATGAGTAACATTATCAAAACATACACTATTTTCAAATCTTTAAATATCATTAATGTTTCCAACAATCTTGTAAAACTTTTTTTGATAAAACAGAGAGACCATTCACCAAACTCATCCAAAGCAATACAGCGCTCTTAAAGAAAACGATAATTCTGTGAACAAACAAGGCTTAGATACACCTGAAACAGTCTCAACTTAAGGTCTTTAGAATAATTCGCAATCTAAATCATTCCAAGGTGTTTAGTTATTCTAGCAAGCATAACCCATCGAACAGCAGTAGTCGTAGTACCTTAAGCCTGCTGGATTATCTTAGCTGCAATAGTAATAGCTATTAATGGCTTAGTTGCAGTAATAGCAGATCCTTCAAGCATAATTACTTGCTTAATAGGAATAAATCCACAAATAATAATAACCGTAATTTTCGTAGTAATCTTAGCAACAGTAGCTGATTTACCAACTAATATAGCCTTAATAGCCCATTGCCTAGCAAACAAGCCCTCTAAATCCTCCTTTAGTTCCCTAATAATAATAATACCAGTAATCAAATCAATAATTATTGCATTAATAATCAGCTTCATTTTAGCACCCTCCAGTGAAAATAATTAAAGGAATCAACGAAGGAACATTTCAAGACCAACAACAATCTTAATAGTTCCAGCAATTAGAGTAGGCTTCAGTATAGTTTGGTTCAGTTTAATCGCCTTCTTCGCAGGAATTCGGTTTCGCACGTCAAAGCTCAGAAAATAGTAAGAGCGTTTGTATTTATATATTCTTCAAAAATATTTTTATTTTTTGTTTTTTACAAGATCCAGCACATCAACAAGGATAGTAATCATAACAAGAATAACTCAACAGTATATTACCTTAGCAATTTACGAGTCTAAATCCTTCTCTCCTGCAGAACTACTCCCTCCAAGGATAACAATAGTAGTTACAACAATAATACCAATAATCTCAATAAATTCCAGTTTTCCAATAAAGGCCTTGAAGCCAGTCAATCAATAAATATCGTTCGTTTTCAGATATCCTATGTATTTCTTTCTCTAAGTAACGTTCACAACAATAACAACAAAAGCGAAGCTACCTTTTGAATATTTGTTTACAATAGGATTATCATTCTCATATTAATTGTCTTTCCTTTGTTCAAACTTTTTTGAATATTTTTTATTTTTGTTTTGTTTAATAAATAATTTCTACTTGAAATTTAGTAATTCTTCAGTCAATAATGATATTAAAATCATTTCGTTTTTATTAAATGGATTACAATATGAGGGGGGGAAGGAGTTAGAAATGAGTTAAATAGTTATTCCTTTACTTCATTTAAACAAAAGGGGGGAAATTATTTTATGGTAAATATTTTTAATCTTCAAAATGGAGTGTTAGATTGAAACTAAATTTGAATTTGTTTTGTTAATCTTTTTGGGGGAGATATTTATAGAAATTTAGACTCACAGAAATATACTATGACAAATTGGGGGAGGATGGATATGGATGAGACATTGAAATTATTGAATGCATTGGGGTTTTTGGCAGCTTGCTTTTTGAAAATACAGTTAGTTTTCAATCAAGCTGACACTCCTTGTTAAGATTCCTAATTGCTTAAAGCAGGTTAGATGTTGTTGTTGGAAGATTGGGCTTGATCTTCAGCGTAAACGAAACAAGGGAATTTCATAGGGAAGAATGTGTTGTTGTCTTTAGTGGATAGTGCTTGTTTTGAGAATTTTAGAGCAAAAATTTATTTTTTGTCTTTAATTCGCTGTTTAATTTTGTCCATCGATGCAGGGGAAAGAAGGGGAAGTCTTTAAAATGATGCTGCACTAGTGAGATTGTATGTTTGGTTTGATTTATTCGAGATATTGGTGTTCAATGGATTTAGAAGCAAATTAGAGGAAATCAAGTGGTTTGGGGTGTTAGGATGAGTGTTTTGTTGCTTTGGAACATCACTAAATGTGCTATTCTAAGCGTAGTTATCTGTCTGGAACGATGAATCCTCAGGGCAATTAGGTTTAGCCGTCTAAGTATCTTTCTTTGAAATAAATCTCCCTTTCACGCGAAGTCGAGAATCAGCTACACGTTTACGACAGTCATATGAGATCTTTCGTATCCAATTTCTGCGTTTGTTCTTGTATCGCTCGATTTTGAACTGCCTTTCGAGACGCTTTTGTTCTTATAATCTTAATATTTCTGGTTTATTATTGAACCCACTAGCAAGTAGTGCTTGTAAACTAAGTTATGCTGCTGCAAGAGAGTCCAAGGATTCGAAACCTTGAAGTTAAAAGTTCTAAGAGAGAACTGTAGGTGCAAATGCAGATTGAATTGAAGGAGGTGATTACGAAAGAGAAGGTAATTTGTTATCTGCTGTTGCTGTTGCAGTTGCACTCATATTGAAGTATGCACTGAGATTCGCATTGACACTTGATAAAATATTGAAATCAGTTGAGCAGCCATTGTTAATCTTGGAGTTAGAAGCAGAGAATCGAGTGTTATTGGTAGTAGTTTCATTTGGACTTTTGAATCCATTTTAATATGAACTTGTTGGAGTCTACAGTAAATGAGAATTCTTTTATTATCCCAAAAGAGTCTCATAATTCTTCATTTCCTTATTGGAATTTCCATTTGAAGAAGAAACTGCATTTTCTGCTGCAGCTTGCATGATTTAATCGAATGTCAGGCATGATTGGAGAAAGTTAAATAGCTGCATCTCGCTGGAGACAGTCTCTTAGGATGTGTTCCCAAGTTAAGAGTTGCTAGTTTTGTTAAATGGAAGAGTTGTAGAATTACATGGCTGGAGTTGATTATTTAAAGAGACAATTGACTCTGCTTTTCCAGATCCTGCTGCTGTTGTAACTAAGGAATTGAGAAATTCTTAACAAAGAGATGTTTCAGCAGTTAAAGAAGGATCTACACCTAAGATCGATGTTGTCTCCCTCTTTTATTGTTCCTTATTATCTGAGTGGATGGCTTATTGTATGATATTTTCTGAAACTGCATTTCTATTAATAAATTATTGCTATTTTTCTTATGAGAGTGTATTCTAATCTACTTTTTATTCTTCACCTTTTTGCTGTTATTTTTGTTCTTCTGGTTGGATACGATCATCTTGGTTGGCTTATTGCTGTTGCGGCTACAATCCAGCGAATTCTTAGAGAACTTAAAAAATATTGACTTGCTACAGCATCGATTCTAATGATTGCTCTTATTATGATGGCTAATTCTTTCCTTGGCTAAACGTCGGATTAGCTGTGACCTAAAGAGACTAAAGTAAGAACAGCAGACTAGGGTCAGTTAAAAGGTTTAGCTCAGATGATTGCATAAGAATAATGGATATATTCAATTTCTTGATTAATATCTTTCTTTTAGGATAATTTAATAAAGAGTGTGTTTTTTTTTTTAATTGTTTTTTTGTTTTTTATTGCGATGCCCATCCATTCACACTTGAACTCCTTCTTAGGCACTGATTTCTCCCCAAAAAGGACAATATTAAAATCTATCTCTTTTCCTCTTCCTAGCAATCTAAAAATCTATATATCTTCACTATTATTATTATTATTATTATTATTAAAACAATCTAATCACACAATCTTTTTCTATTTTTTTTATTGGTCTCTAGGAAATAGGAAAGATTTGCGTTTTGAAGAAATTCAATTTAATATTGCTTGGGAATATGTTTAACCTGCAGTTATTCTTGTATTTCTTTTTGGAATTAATTCAAAAAGAATTAACCAATTAAATTTAGCTAGATTTATTTATCCTCATTAAATTCATTCTTATCTAAACTGATTATCTCAACCAACCACAAAATGCAACATTTTTCTAGAATATCCCTTTATTAGCTGAGATTCTTTTAATAAATTGACTCCTGATAAAAGATCAAATAAAATATGTAATTAATTTGCTTCTTAGTTAATTTATTTACAATTTATTTCAAAAATAAAAGGGAATGATAATAAATTATATAAAGAAAAAGAAAAAATATAAAACTATTAAAGAATATTTCTGCAAAATAACTGATAGTTGAACTTCTTCGTATGTATCTCTGGATTGTGTCATATGTTAATTAATGTATTTTGTATAATATCTTAGCCTACATGGATACAAACAAAATATTAATGTGACACATTCAAAGATGCTTATCTGCTAATTGGGATGATAATTATAAATTACAGAAAGAAGAAGAAGAAAAGTTCCAACTCAAAATGAAAAAAATTAAAAAAAATAAGTAAAAATTCCATAAAAATAATCATGCTAATTTTACAATAAAATAGTCTTTTAAATAGCATATTAATCAGTAAAGAGTTGTACACACACACACAAAACAAAAACAATAAGTAAATTACAGATTTTTATATGTAAAGGATTTATTTAAAAGATAACGAGAGCTGGATGGGTAGTAGTTGGAAATATATTTTTTGTTATTAATCATTATTTGCTGCGCGTATTGAAGAAGTTTATTCAGGAAATAAAAGAATAGCGAAATCGCATTGAATAAAGCTACAAAGACAAAGAACAGACAGAAAGACAAAAAAAAGCAAGAAGACACATAGAACAAACAACAAGATTGTTTTTTGCGGGGGGCGCTATTCGCAATCATTATGGGCAATTGCTGTTCAAGTCCAGATAAACTAGACAAGGAACCTGAAGTAAGAGAAACAGAGAGAGAGAGAATGAATCAACCTTTTTTATTCAGGAAGAAAAAGATAAGCATATTCTATTTCTACTCATTTTTTCAAAAGAAAAATATGAAAATGCTGAAATAATGATTTAACCTTCTATCTCCTCCTTCCCCTCCCTTCTTTGGATCTTCTCATTTTAACTCTATTTATAAATTTACTCAGTCAGTATTCGAAGCGACAACAACTTTGGTAGGAAGTTCAAATATTAAATCAGTATCTCTGCCGAATAAAAGTGAAAGTGTCATCAATTCGAACACAAATGATTCAAATAATGGCAACAATAGCAATGTCTAATGCCAAGAAAAACACGAAAACAATGTGTCTCATAGCGGGGAAGGAGCTACTAAGCAACTGGCATCCACTGCAAATAGCACAAATAACAACAGCAATAATATAAATAATGCGAATCACCCATAATCGATCATAAATTCTTCAAACAATCATTAAGAGTCAGCGAATAACCCTCCATTGTAGCTTAAAAACGCTTTGAATAGATAGGTTAGTAGTTCTTCTGCTAAGAATAATAACTTATCAGCCAGCAGCAATCAAATTGTACCTAATAATATCAATCCTTAATCGATTCATGAAAGTGGATCGCTAATTGGTGAGTATGTTGCTTAAAAACCAGCACCCAATCGATCTCTTAGTAAAGGTAAAATATTAGCAAAATAGTTATGGTTTCACATTTAAATATTGTTTTTTTGGATCATGAACATTGCTGATTTTTATTGAAAATGAGAATTAAAGCTACTGAATATTTTTTGAATTTCTTCTTTGAGTTTTGTGTTTTAACAAGTTGTTAATAAATAATTCTCTAGAACACATAGATTCAACTCGAATTATGGAGGATGCGAGCTCATTAAAAGGGCGAGTTGAAACCCAAGAAAAAGATGATCAAAATCAACTCGAATAGATTGTACGCAAAAGTGTTGTCAAAACAAAGGAATAACTGCAAGATAATGAAACTGGAAAATATTTGTTTCTTTGCAGGTCAGATAGCGCAAAATCATTCATTTTGTAGATGCCGCATGTGCAAGCTTAATCCCCTAAATCCATGGAAATTCTATTTGACATCGCAAACAAGTATGTCAGATTGGTTTACGGTACTGAAGCCGTTACTCTAGAACTTCTGTTTGGGATGCAGAATCTTAAGAAATCTGTACTGTCACATTCTGATTGCTTTCCTGCATATTTCAAGACAAGGGAGGTATTTGAAGATTCCTATGTGATTTAAGTCAAAGTACCGATCAGATAGGTTTAATCAAGTAAGATATCTCCAGGAGGAGACGGTTTTGAAGCATTTCCGTTAAGTGTGTTTCCTTCGATGACAGCAGATGATGCGAAGAAAGCGCTTTGCAATCTTCCGTAACTTGTATTGAATCCAAATGATTTTGCAATTTTCAGAAGTGAGTCAAGATTTACTAATTCCTCAAAAGAACTTAAACTCTTGCCAATGATTGATGAAGATAAATTTGGTTTGTGCGTTTAAGATGAGTAATTTGCTTTAAAAAACATTGAAGAGGAGCTCTTAAAGTTATTTCCTAATAACGAAGCAACACAGGATAACTCTGATGTTTTCTGGCTGCCAAATAGTGAAGGTCCTGAGATTCCTCTTGCTAGAAAAGGCGATCTTTCCAGGAAAGTAGTCGCTGGAATTAACATTGAATTCGAATGCAAAGGGACTCAATGTAAGTTAGCTAATAAGAAGTTTATCTAGAACATTGGAGTTGGGATGTTCGATTTGGTAGATAGTTAAAAGCCGTAATGTCCAGGCTGCTAGTAAAACTAATAAGTCTAATATTTCCAAATTGCATTCTATTAATGTCGCTTTGCTTTCTCGGGCATGCAAGACTTCAAAAAGAAAACAGCTGCCAAATGGGGAGTAGCACATCAGCCGTTAAGTCTTAAAAAATTTGATCAAAAAGAAATTCTCAAAAAATCAGGATATGTCTCAATTCCATGGGAAAAGTTCTTCACAGGATGGTCGAGATTCAAGATCTTTGCTAAGAGACTCGATATTTAATAGATTTGCGATGAAAACGAAGAGATTCTGCATAATCTATCAATGGAAGACACCTCATCTCATAAAATATGTGGGGTCTGCAAGTAAAATGTAGTTGATCACATGCAACACACGCTAGACTGCGGGCACTCTTATCATAAACTATGCATCAATCTTCTTCCGCCTCTCTTCGCGGAGGTTAAGTGTCCTCTTTGTGTAAGTTTCATAATTTTTCCCTTTCGAATAATTTGTTTTTTAATCTATTTCGTTTGTTAAAATAGAAATGAAAATAGGTCTTGCGATTTTGTGATGCGTTTGTACTCTATGAGATTACTAAAAAAATCAAATTCTTTTTGTGTTTGGATATAAAAAAGCACTTTATTCTTGTAGTTCTAGTTTATTATTATTCTCTCTCTCTCTCTCTTTCAACGATTTGTCTCAAGTAAAAAATGGTAAAGACATGCGAATTTGTTGGTTTCCTTAATGTATTTATTTGTGTTGCTTGTTCTGTTATTTTGGTTTTTTTGCTCGAATTTATTTTATCTGTAAGCGTATTTTAGAAGGAGATCATAAAAATCAATTAAGAACATTTTGGTTATTAAAAATAAAACATTTATTTGATTGTCAAAATTATGATGGATTAAGTAGTGTGCTTATGCTACTTAAAATGATCACAAGTAAGAAGCAAATTTGCTAAATCTTCTTCTCTTTTTGAGAAACTCACTTGAAAATTAGAAGAATCAAAAGTCTATCAAATCTCCTTTTTTGGCTTGCTTCAAATTAAAAGCATGAGACGAATAAACTTAGTGGTTGTTCCTTGGATTATAAGATTATTTAAGAACTCGAGGAGTTTATTTGAAAAAAATTTCTTAGCTGCGAGAATTACGAATAGCCTTGGAATTAAAGCAAACAAAACAGCCAAGGTTTTCTGAAGACATAAAGGGATACCAGTTGTAGTAAAGTGATTGGATCGGCTTGTATACCAGTTTAAAAAAGAAAAGTTTACAAAAAAGAAGAAGAAACCGCTCCACATAGATAGAAAGAAGATCAAAAAAGGGAATAAAAAAGAACCTTTTTGTCAACCTTGGATAGGATCTCTGAGAAAAACCTAGAAAAAAGTAAATGAAACCGAACAATGCTGCTGCTGAGGATTCATCGACCAATTTAGGAGTTGGTTCTCTAGTGGGGTATAAGTTTCGCTTAGAGGAGAAACTAGGTCAAGGTTCATTCGGAATGATATTTAAATGCTTAAATTTGGAGAGCTAGGAAACCTATGCGATGAAGATGGAGAAGCGCAATGCGAGGCATTAAAGCATGTTAGTTAGAGAAATCAAAGTCATGATAGAGTTGAAGAATGAATTTGGTTATGCTCGGATGGTCTCTTATGGCAAAGATGATGATTATAATTATGTAGTTATGACGAGTCTAGGGAAGAATTTGGATAATATTCTCAAGAAATGCGGATAACGATTCTCCCTCTCGACTTGCATGAATATTGCGGAATAGATGATCACAAGGCTAGAAGTCTTGCATAATCATAATCTAATCCACAGAGATATCAAGCCAGAGAACTTTGTTATCGGGCCTGATAGGTATTTTCATATGGTCTACCTCATCGACTTTGGACTCGCGAAATACTACAAGTAGGAATCATAAATCGATAAATTTATTTTTTTGAGAAAATAATATTCTGATTGTGTTTTTGTACTGCAACTTGTTCCTAGGGATAGTGACGGCAATCATATCCCTGCAGTTGAGAAAAAGGGAATGATAGGTACTGCAAGATACGCCTCCGTTAACGCGCATGTGGGGCTTGAATAATCCAGAAGAGACGATTTAGAAGCCCTTGGGTATGTGCTAATATACTTTATCCGCGGAAAACTCCCTTGGCAGTAGATCTACGCTGACACAAAGGAAGAAAAATATGAGAAAATCAAGAGCATGAAAATGAACAGTCCCTTGGAATAAATGTGCGAAGGGTGCCCAGGTGAACTAGTTTAGTATCTCAAAATGGTGAAAAAACTAGAATTCAAGGAATAACCTAATTATGCAGCTTTAAAATAACTCTTTAAGAAGGTGATCGTTGACAGAAGACTTGAAGGACTAGCATAACAAGTTGACTGGGAAACATTGCCTGATTATCGATATCGAAAGAAGTTCATACCCACTGCAACTATAGAGTTAGCGCCAATCCCCAGCTAGAAAGAAATTGCCATGAAGTAGCAGATGCTTTTAGAAAAATAGCAAAGATCATCTTAGTTGTACGCTCCTCTTCCTTAAAACAATGGAGATAACAGTCGTGTACCGACTTACAAGACTGACTCAGCGAAAAGAACGAGCTTTATCAACACCTAACAATTATTAGAAGCGCCCAATCAACTTTCAACTACACCACCAGGTAGAAATGAAAACATCCCTACTACTCCTATCCAATCTTTTTAAACGAATAAAAATGGAAATCCTTCATCTAGCCATAAAATATCTTCGATGCAACTCATCTAAGATTCTAAGAAATAGACTCTAGACTCCTCCTCACCTGTTAAGCTGAATTAGAAGGCTAGAATGGATATGGCAACTCAATAGAAATTATTAAAATCAGATTAATTTGCAGTACCGTAACTGCAATTATTGGAGAAACAGCAACAATAACAGCCTTAACAGCCATCTCAAAAATAACAAATACAAAACTAAAAATAGCAACAATAGTAACAATTATCAAAATAAGAACCTAAAGATATACCTGGACCTCACAAGCCATTCCAAGGAACTCCCTTGAAATTATCCAATAATTCACCAAAAGGTTCGCCTTAGAAAAATGCAATCAATTCATAGTATTCACAAAAAGCACCACCAACTGGTTTATCACCAAAGAAAGCGAGCTCCCCCGATAAAGCATCAGGATTTGCTGAAAATCATTCGATCGAAAGTAAAAATATCTAAGAATAAAATAAATAAATGAACAGCAGTAAAGCTAGCATGAGTGTTTCGAACCATAATAACATGGGACTAAGCACGTCAAATAATCCATACAACATTGGAGGCAGCAATGTTCCTATTAGTTTACTTCATTTAGGGTATTAACATGGCTAGTAATCAGGATAAATGCACAATCTCTTAAATGTACCGAACTAGAATTCAGCATCATAAGCTTCTCTCAACTCTACAAGTAAAGTCAATCATTATTCAGCATCTGACAGTGATACGATTCTCGATGAGGGAGGTATTTAGCTGTAAACTGGGACTATGATTATTGATAAGAATGCGTGTCCGCTGACAACATCAGAGATCAGAAAGGACATCAGAACGAAGAGTTTAGTAATACGCTAAAGTCATTTAGAGATAATCGATCTGCATGATCACTAGAAATGCGCGTTTTCTTTGAATAACCTTCATGGAGCATCGATAATAAAAATGGAATCACATCATCCAGTCATCGAAAGCCAGCCACGATAGCATATGTAAATTGATTGTTAAATCGAGCCAACAGGATTAAGTGCGATCCCTTAGAGCCTCAGTACATAAACTTCCAGCACGAAGATACCTCCAAAAGTACCTACAACACCTCCGACATAGAATTCGGCAGCTTCTGTTAAGAAAAATAATAATTTCTCAACTTCTATGAGGCCGAGATCATAGACATCTTCCCCATAAGAGGAAATTAAAGAACATCAAGATGAAGAAAGTTATAAAAAGTAAAACAGGTACTCCTATAAATCTCAAATTACACCGATAACTGAAGTCAAAGAGTCGACAAACAAATCGCTCAGGACACGACCATCCTTGCCCTCGTTTATTGGAGAGAATATGACTGAGTCAATCCATGATAAGCCTATTTTCATTAATATAATGTCGATAAAACGAGCATTCAAAAAGAGTTGATGAAATTAGCTAAAACAGCAACAAAAAGCTGCAAAACTTTCAATTACGTACCCAACAGTGATATGACTAATAATCAGGAAGGATTTCAAAATTAGGAAGTCACATATGATAATTTTACTATTTTTTTCTATTCTCTTCTTTTAATAGTCTTATTAGACAATATTTTCAAATTCTATTGAATATTTTGATGTTTATTTACCTCTCATATTGATTGACTGAACTGGCAAATAATATTTTTATTTCATAAGTGTATTGTTGTTTAGCTGAATTATCAATCGAAAAAAGCAATAAATACATAAAAAAATAGTTCTGAAGACACTTTGCAAAATCAAGTAATTTCTAGATCATACCCAGGTGTTTGTCACTTTTTTAATTATTGGAATGGTATTTTGGTTTTGAGAAACATCAATAATTAAAGATTTCTCATTTTATATATTGTATTTCACCTTGTGGATAAACTACTACCAAGTATCTAAAATTCTTAATTACAGCAATAGGATGGATCTCGAAAAGATGCACATTCTCTTATTGTAGCCTATTATGGTGACTTCTCAATTCAGAAGCCGATTCTTCTCGAATATTCAAACCACCGATCGCAGTTGAGCCTTAACTCCTAAAGATATTAAACGCAGGGATATTCTAGGGATTTTAGTTATTAAAGATGCTAGGATGAGAGGAGAACATTAATTGAGATTCATTAACTCGAAGTTGAGATGATTCGGAAAATTTAGTGTTGAGAGAGAGCGTCTTCACAGAATGAGAGTTCAAAACATCAAAAAAGTTGATTTCATTTTGATTATAAAACGGAACTGCTTTCCCATCTACAAAAGTATCAAAATAATCCATCAGGCATTGGCTTTGCTTTACGACAATATCCCCAGTGAATGCATTAATAATGTATGTTTCTTTGAAATTCCCCTATGCGAGAATGAACCTATCTGCACCTTTTCCTATCACATAACTTGATCTGTATGAGAAACCAATCGGCGAATTTCGGAAGACTTGGAGGATAATTTTTTTAGAAGTTGGATCCCAGAGAAAATAGTCTTCAGAGTTTGTGTTAATCGCGAGTAGATAGAAGAAAAAAGTATCATTGAACGTAGCTTTGGAGATAACTGATATGCTGAAGATGGGATGTTATTAAGCGAATAATCGAGCATCGTTTTGAGCATTGTATTAGGTGATAAATATCATAAGATTAAGTGTGTAGATTATTTTTCTTGATGCAATATTCACGAGATGCAGGACTTCTACGTCTGTGAGAATGCATAAAAGGTTAGAATCTGGCACTGGAAATATATCTACGATGGAGTTCTCAGTGGACTGAGAGAAAATTTTGTAGTAAGTAGGTTTTTTTTTGGTTGGAGAATATGTGACAATTGCAACTTCAAATTGAGTCAAAAGTTCTCTAAAACCAGGCATATCGATGAGTTCCTATTCATGACAAGACCTGAAAACCACTGCGATGCTTCTGGAGTTGATTTTGATTATCTTTTAGACCATAATGGATCGTTGAAAGTTGAGTTTTTATAGTATTTTTCTCGACACGAAATCGTAGAAAAAAATACAGCTGCTAGTTCCAAAAACTAATATATCTGAAGTTAACCTTGTAATAGCTTATATTTTCCTGTTTGATGGTCTGATATTTGCTTTTTAAAATAAGTTATCCTAACTGAGTAGATACCCTACAACGCTGGAAATATGACATTCTTTTCTTTAGACGAGAGAAAGGGTTTTTCGTGCTGCATCCATGATTTTATTAAACTCAAATTCTGAATTTGCTTATGAGAGTGACAATAAGGAACTCTTAGTTTCAAGCTTCTTGAGAAATGCATGGTCAGTTAACGATCCTTACAAAGTTGTTTATTCAAATTATCTCTAAATTGAGGACATTTCCTGAGCCTCAAAATCGTTGACTGATCTCTCAATTCTTTTGATAATTTTCCTCATATCAGTGACTCTTTGATTGGTTTATTCCTTCCGCTGATTTTTGAAATCCTCTTCTTTGTCTACCATTCTCATTAGAGCATCTTAAATTGTGATAATTTCATCGAGATGTGCTGAGTGATTATTCTTTTTGGTTTCCTTTTCGGCAAGACATAGCGGACACAGGTATTTATCTTTTTAGCAAGATTCTTTGCTACACACAAACTCTACGTTTCTTCTGTGTGCTGAACAAATCAGTTGATTAGATTCATTTTCACTTCTGTTATCTTCAATATGCTCGGAGTTACTATCTTCCATAATGCTATCCTGGTTTCGGATAATTTGAGGGAAGAAATTGAGAATGAATAAATGAAAACCAAAATCATCATTCATATTGTTGTCCATTGGAGATCAAAACTTGCTGTCAGGGTAGCTTCAAATAATTCCAATTATCGTGGAGTTTTTGTTTCTGATACACTTTAATTATTCACTTTACGTTAGGAATTAAGAATGCCACTTGAATTTTATCACCAGAAAAACAAGGGAATAATAGGAAATTGAAATACAAAAATAATTGATTTAGTTTGGGTGCGGTTTGTCGTAGACATAGTTGAAGATTTTTGTTTTAATTCAAATAGTTAGACTGAAATTAACTAAACCATATAGAAATCCATACTTTCAAAGAATATTTTAGAATATTTTCATATTTTTTAGAAAGGAAATCAGCTCTACTCGAATCCGATACAAAGATAGAGTGAAACAATAATGTAGGTTAAAATAGAAATTTACAATGTTTATTAGAATTATTGTAAATTTTTGAAAGTTAAGTGTTTTCTGAATATTTCAAGCTTAATTAATAAGTGATTTGATCATATCCAAGGACGAAACCATTGACGATAAAGTAGGTCTTTCTGAAGCGCATTTATTTGTGGTTTCTTCGGATTAAAGTCCAGCAAACGAGAAGATATGCTAGATTTAATCGTAAATATAAACTTTTTAAGATGATTTGAAAATATTAGGAGATTATCCACGAAGATGAAGGAAATTATCTAATTGCTGCTCTGCGAAAAGAATAACTAAATCAGCCTTCGGATAGAAACACTCTAGGAAATTAACAAAAAAGCCAATTGTCGCAAAAGTCAAAGAATTATCATAATATACAAATTATTTAATGTTCAAGACTAAAGTGACGCAGTTTCGGGGGGGGGGAGGATTTAAATCTCAATTTCAAAGCTGAAAAAAAAGCTAGGAAAGAGTAGTATAATGGTCTATAAATGTACCTTCGATGATGTTGAGGTAGAGCGTTTCTTTGGATGAAGCAGTAGGTCTGAAAGATCTGTAATGAATCCAGATTTCTTCTTCTGGAGAGGAATAAGCAAGCTCAAGGATTTTTGAGTAAGACAATTATGGACATTGCTGCTCAAATAGATGAGGAAATCTAGAAACAGATAAGCAATTTTTGAGTTACTCCAAGTCTTCAGCAATCACAAGACATTTGATTCTAACAGCTGGTTATATGTTGTATTTATTCTGCTGCGTTGATTTTAGTTCTAATTTATATTTTCCCTTTTTTTCTTCAAAATCAGGCCACTCCAGCCATTAAATTGAGTCTATTATTCCTGGCTTATCATACGCTAATAAAATTCTAGAAGGGATCTACTATTTTTAATTTTATTAGTTATTATCCTCATCATCTTGCATTAGCTTGTGGAGAAAAATAAAATATTGAGATGAGTTCAATTATTGTTGAAAAAAAGAAAGAAAAAAAGTTGAAAAAATAATGAAAAGAAATTG
>Ga0302271_10002323_pt1 | contig 17234 bp, 13 predicted proteins | sample III_Bog_N1_1_FD_198767 | JGI IMG/M metagenome (GOLD analysis project Ga0302271, IMG submission 198767) | Peat permafrost microbial communities from Stordalen Mire near Abisko, Sweden - III_Bog_N1_1 | ecosystem: Environmental > Terrestrial > Soil > Wetlands > Peat | place: Sweden: Abisko...
CTTTTTAGGTATATTCAGAAGTATATTTGGTATTCACTTATGGCCTACCCAACGACCCGTAGATTTCTTGTTCTTTTTATAGCCGTCTAATCTTGGCTTCTTCTCCCTTCTGCAGCAGTGTGTCTTGTACTCTCTATTCAATACCCAAGGCAACTTTTGTCAAGCAGTTTTTTATTTCTTTTTTTCTTGGTATTGTATGGATCATAATAGCTATTTATCAAATCAGCGCATGAAAATATGTCATCCTCTGATAAAAATATATATTGAATATTATCTGTAAAAATACTTGAGTTTGTTTCATTATCAAGTAGACTTTTGTTAAGCTAATAAAATACAATAATTTCAATGGAAAATACAGAAATAATAGTGATCATTTTATATAATAAAATCCGTATTATTTGACCTAGTCTTATTTCGTTTGAATAACTGAATTAAGAATTTAAAATATGCATTCAATTGAAAGTAATTGAAGTAATACTACGAAGAATTTTGCGATAATCTTTTAAAACAAAAATTAATTATCGATCCTGCAGATTTACATGTTATTTTTTTCTTCTGATGAATTAATAATTTCAATTATTTTTTTCCTCCTAAAAAAACTCCACTTGAATTAATAAAACGAGGAATAGGTAAATTTCTATTTTATTTTTTTTAATAAAAACCTTTTTTAATTTTAAATAAACGATAAATAACTTTTTTTGCTTTTAGTTTTAGTCATTTTATCACAATCAGTTACAATCTCTTCTTCTTCAAAGTTGTATTTCAATTAAAAAAAATTGAAAACAATTAATCTGAGTTAATTGTTATTCGGTTGGGTTATTCGGTGATTTGAACTTCTGGCACATTCAGCAGCAGTAAAAATTAGATTTTTTTTGACTGAAAAACTAAGACTAAGATAGTAAAGAAAATTTGATTAAAATCTGCAGCAGACTGCTAGTTTTGATTATTTGAAAGGGTTCTTCACAAAGAAGTCTCAAAAAAAGTAACACAAAAAAAAGAAGTCAATTCTTTTTTAGTCAACTTCTACTTTTTAAAAATCCAAGCCAAAACATACATGGAGGATTAAATAGAGATATTGAATGAATATGTATTTTGCTTAAATCTAATAAACATGATCGAATGGAGGATTTTAACCAAGGATTCTAATTTTTACTTGATACTAAATAATAAGACTAATTCATATGGAAATTTTGTATGCGGTCTTCAAGAAACAATCTTTTTTCCCTTCTCCCTAAAAAACTCTTTGTTAATGTCATATTTGATGTTACATGCAGTAAGTTACAGGCTTTCAGAAAGGTCTAAAGTGAATTTAACTCATTGTTTTTGTTAATCAGCTTCTAAGTGACAAGCTGAAGATAAGACAAAATAATACACAATTTAAAATGAAAACTACGATTATCGTTTTGAAAATCTGGCAGGATTGTTGAAAGCTAGTCTGGAAAAATAAGTATGAAGAGATACTAATGTTTTCTTGGAGGTTTAAAGAAATTTTTTTTTTTCAGATTAATAGCATCATTGGTATTAGAGGGAAATAGATGGAGTTTGAGATGAAATATCTGAAAAAAGAATTGCCTTCTTTTCTTCTTCTTCTTTGTGGAAAGAATTCTAACAGGTGGAGAAAGAAGAGAAGGGAAAATGTTGCTCGAAACAAAAACAAAAAAATAATGATGAGATATGTATTTTTATGATTCAGATAGACTATCTTTACAGGATCATGGAAGAAGAAAGAATAATAATTTTGAGCTCTCTTTGATTTTGGACCAAACCCGAAATTAGAGAAACAACGAGGATATGTAGAGGGAGAAGCTGAATGAGCAGGACAATGTATTTTGTTCAAAATATGACTATTAAGAAAGAGCTTTTAAGATAAAGAAAAAAATGAAGAATGGTAAAAATCTTAAAAACGAAATTATTGTAAACTAAAGCAGAATTCAAAGAGGGGATGAAAGAATAATTATTCAGTTTTTAATTTAAACAGGAAGTAATTTGACTTAAGAGAAAAGTCATATTTTGGAATTTTTTAGATGGGGGAAAGGCAGTTTGAGATTACTGATTCAAGTTATTATCATTATTAGCCACTTTCCTGCATGTTTACAGCTTATTTAAATAAATAGAGGCAATTCTACAATCCTGTTTTTTCCTTTAAGTCAACGGCAGGAAATTGAAAATCAATGGGAATTTTCTTCGAAGAAGTTTACATTCCTTAAATTTTAGCAAAACAAAAGGACAATCCAGAAAAGATAAATAATTGATCAGATGCTTACAGTTTATCGATACTTCTTAATTTTCAGGGGGGGGTATTTTTATATTCCTTCAGAGCAGAAATGTTTTTTAAGGTAGTAATTTCCAAGGACTCTTTTATTTTAGCTTACTTCTGAGGAAATTGTAATATTTAATAACGGGGCTTAGTAAAATTACATTTGAGGCAATTTTATTGTTGTTCATCACCTTTTTTTATCCCTTCCAAAATAACTAACAATCAAGGGAAGAGTGTGACTTTGTAACAAATCTTTTGTCCTAAAATCACCAAAGATATCTATTATTGTTTAATTACTGCAAGACTGTAACTTAAAAAAAGATATTTTTGGGTGCATTTACATGAAATAATCAAAATCCTTAATAAATCCATAATTAATAATTTATCGAATATTTCAAGTTAAACAATAACCCCTTCAAAGCTAGGCAAGATTCAAAAGAAATTGATATCATTTTTGAAAACGTACATAAGATAAAACAACAACGAATGGTTCTACTCTCTTGTTACTTCCTTTTTGAGCATTTGTTGCATTAATTGTCTGAAAAACAGAAGAAAAGAAGAACAAAAAAAAGCAAGCAATTTTAATTAAAAAGACGAAGGAAAATAAATAAAATTAAGAGTAAAAAATATTGTTCGTAGAAGAGAGGGGGAAAAAAAGGAGAGGAAAGTGAACCAATAGGCAAATAAATCATCTGCAAACCAATCAATAATCCTCCTGGGATATCTAGATTAGTGTTTGTTACACAATTTATCCTGAATTTATCTTTCGCTTCAGCTGATCTTTACGAGTTTCAGAGTACTCTAGCTATTGTAATTCAAAATTTTCCTTTTGAATGACTAAAGAAAAGACCGTTTTCTTATAATAATAATAATAATTTATTAATAATTTTCTTTTGTGATAAAAAATCTGTAAATCCATTCGTTTACAGTAAATATGCACTACTACAGACCACCTTAAGCTGTAGCTTATTACCCTGCTCCATGGAGTGGAAATACTCAGAATTCTTATGAATACCAAGGGTACCCTTATCAAAGAAATAACTCTCAGCATCCGCATAATCCTAGTTACTCTAGTGGTCCTTCTCCTTATCATAGCAGGAACCCGGTTTAGCAATAGCCTTATTATTATATTTAGCCACCACACTTCCCTCATCAGGGATAGTACATTCATGGAGCATAAGATCCCCTGCCATTGTAATAAATGCACCCCTCTCGTTATTAACCATCTCATCAGATATAGAAGGATCAATATTATTATGGAGGACGTTAAAATGTAGCTGATAATCATTTAAATATTGTTGAAGGTGTATCAACTTCAGGATCATACTCAAAAAAGGTTTAACAATATTCGCTTGAGTATTCAAGACATAGTCAAGTCCAGGGAGAAGGATTAACAACTGTTAACGCTGATGATAATTTTCAGCAAGAGATTGAGGATTAATGTAATAGTGAGATGATTTAAGATTCAAATTCACAAAGAAAAATAAGCTAAAAAAGTGATATTAATATGAAAATTAATATTGACTTTAACCATGAAGAAAGTGAAAAAAGCAATTAGAACTCTAATGAGAGTAAAAATCACAAGGAAAAAGATAATAGCAGCAACAATGAAAAAGGTGATGAATACTAAAATTATGATGGTTGTTGCAGAGATAACGTGCAGATTAAACACCAAATTGAAGAAATAAATTAAAGTAAAGAAGTTCAGTTTAGAGAAAAGTTTGAAGAGAACATTAATAAAAATACTATTTTTAAATACTCCCAAGAAATTAAACAAAAGGTTTCCGCACCTGAAAATCTAAAACTCCCCTCAAAATCTGAGTAAACTCCGCAGGTTCTTTAAAGTATCTCTAAAAAAACAGGTCCTGAAAAAAAATCTAAGCATTTTAATTATTTAAATGAGAATGCCATCACTGGAACTGTCTTCAAAGCAAAGTATTTGAGCCAATAAAAAACACCCCTCTTACACCGAAGAAAGATTAGATCAATGAAGTATTTACTTGACATTCAAAAATAGCAGCAGTTGCTGTAAATACAGTAGCAGAATGAAGAATAGAAAAATACTTTTTTCTTAGAATCCAAAGTCACTTATCCTAAGATTTCAGTTCCATGCAGAAAAATACCTAAAAATGCAAATCAGAAAGTAAGTTAAGTATTCAAGGGATGCTTCAAGCATAAGTATGAATGTTTCATCTAAAATGGAAGTGGATAATTTTCATCTTAAGCAAAATAATAAAATTCGCTGGAGGAAGAATGCTGTAGTCTTCATACGCCTAGCACATTTAATTTAACGAATGAACATGGGAGTACTCTAGTATCTTAACGAGAATACTACTATCCGATCAGCTAAGATGCTATTAATAGATAAATCGCCATTTGCAAGATAAAGACAAAAAAGATCCTCAAGAGAAAAGATTAACTTACCAAGTAAATTGAAAATTACAAAGCTATGCTAGAGATCAAAGCAATTCGATAGAAACTTCTTGGGCTCTCCCTGAGTGATTTTATTTGGAATTTCCTGAGGTTTTTAGAAGTTAAAATGAAAGATAAATAAACATATTTCAATACTATCAAGATTTAATTATTACAGCTAGAAAGCGAGTCGCCGAATATTTTTGTTAATTATGTAATTTAGAACGAAGAGATATTGCCTTTATTTGTCTCGTTTCTTGCAGCCCCATTAGATAAATTCATAAAAAATGCAGATCATTCAAAGGTACTTTAAAAAATCTTCTCATTTATTCAAAGAACTATTCAAGATATTTCGTGTGAACCAATAAGTTCAATCACAATTGAAAGTGAAGAAAATGAACAAGTTATTAGTCAAGGAACAGCTTGATTCACTGAATAAGCTCTTAGTTTTATTGAGTTTTCTTTCATTTATAAGAAAAATCAAATTATTTTTTGTTTTCATTACGTTTTCCTATTATTATTTCTATGTAGTTTTATGCAGTTTGTAGGCTAGTTTTGTGTAATAAATTTACGTGTTTAGCTATGCTTCGCCAATTAATCTATATTACCTGATTTAATAACACTTAATTTTATCAGTATAAAAAGATCATTAATTTTAAATCTCCTGCTTTTTGATATTTACAATCAAATATGTCTCACATTTCAAGAGAAGAATACAATCTTCAATATTTTTATTCTATTTGTTTCTCTATCTGCTCCATTAAATAAAAATAGTTGAGAATAGAAAGAAATATTACTAAGGATATTTAGTGTGGAATAAGATATCAAGAATTGTTGAAAGTACAATTAATTGTTTATTTGCTTCAAAATGCTTAAAAACAATTGTAAAATATGTAGTTAGTCTTATATATTTATGAAAAAAAGTGGCAACCAAGGTGGGACTCGAACCCACAACCTTCAGATTAGAAGTCTGCTGCGCTACCATTGCGCCACTCGGCTGGTTATGTTTATTCATAGGTTGGTACATGAATTATCTTCAAATATCATAAAAATACTTTTGATTTATCGTTATTTTGTAACAATATTCAAACAACTCAATTAAGATAATTGTAATTGTCTTCAGATATTTTTGTTTAAGCGAATAATTGAATTCATCTTAAAATTATAAAGCGAAACAGAGATAAATTGAAGCTTAGCGATTAGAGTGAGAGAACAGATTGTTAAGTTCTTATTGATATCTCTATTCAAAAATAGCTTAATTCTTAAGAAAATTTTATAAAACTGTTCAATAAGACTTAAAAAACCTTCCCTCCCCCTGAGAATTATATTTGAAGATTGCGAGCTTGTTTTTTAAGGAAATAATAGTGAGATAAATAAAGAAAATAGAAGGGTTCACAGAGAAAAGGAAACCAAAGGAAGTTTATAACAGTGTGTATATTCTCTTAAGAAAATGTCGAACTTGTAAGAAAAAGAGAGACAACATACCTCTTGAATCAGTTTCTTTGATTCTTGAACAGCTCTAATTCCTTTATTTTGTTTTTTTCAAAAAATAGGATGTACAACATGAAATGGCAGGAGGCCATCAATGATCTAATGGAGCAAGTCACCTTGGAATACCTCCCTCTTGAGCAGAATGAATCTTCACTTGGAATGAAGTACAAGAGAGACAATTCAGAATGGTTTCATTTCTGGGCAACATTGTACATCAAATACATCGATATCTACAAGAAACTAGAAGATTCGTACGATCAGCTAGTGCATCCATAGAAAAGAGTGCTACTCAAAGAAATGCTCGAAAATGTCATGGTCAGAATGTGCGAAACAAAAGCTGTAAGAGAAATAACAAAATGGCAGCCAAAAACAATGAATTTTTTACCTAATGTAATTTTATTGTATTTATTTTTAACAGTAAGTAGTTAAGTACAACACTCAGTACGACGCATCATTGCGAAGCGATTACCCTAATCTCGATGAATTAGTCATGGATCTGAAGTTAACACCTGATTGTCTGGACATCCCAATTCCAAGATTTTTCAGAGAAGAAGATAAGAAAAGACTCGAAGAGCGAGATCAGTTGCTGGATCAGTTATTACTGGATTACACAGATACTAATGAGCCACAAGAAGAGCAATATGAAGATTCTAACTCCATGCAGGCTGATATGGACACAGCGATTAGGATTATTTAGCGAAATGAACGAGGAAGATAAGGTATTGAAAGGGCTATTCTTGCAAAGGTACTTAAAAAAGAAGAAGAGAAGAAGCTAGAGAGGTAAAAGAAACTCGCTGAAGGGACTGAAGTTGGTGAGGAGACTGAAAAAGACGACGCAGCACTTGTTATCAAGAAATATTGGAGAGGATTCAAAGCTAGAAAGATTGTAAACACAAATAAGAGAAAAATAACAAGAAAGGGGGATAAAAAGCAAGAATTTTCTAAAGAAATTAATAATATTGATGCTTTTTGTTAAAAGGTGGAGGAGATACGTGATGAGGAAATGCTGTTTTTGGGGATGAAAAAGAATATGGAAGACCCCTCATTGCCTGAGAGTTAATACAAGCTTGCTTAGAATCAGCGATAGAAACTGAAATTAATCTAGCAGGAGCATGAATAAGACTACAATGCTGAATTGTCGAATCTGAAATCCTTAGTGAAGAGCAATGAAGGCCCAGATATTGAAGATAAAATGAGACAAGAACGAAGAGAATGGATTATGAGAGAGCTAGAAGCCAAGGAATTCAAGGATGCACCTGTTGATCCAGCTGATTTTTATGTGCAGAAAGCTATGGATCCTGAGAAACTAGCTGCAGAATAAGCAAAAGCAGCAGAGGATGCTAAGAAAAAGGGTGGAGCGAAAAAAGATGACAAGAAAAAGAAAGGCAAACCTTCAGAATTAGAGGAGTTCTTAGATAGTAATAAGCCTACTGGACCATCACCTATTGTGCTGAAGTTACAAGAGCAAATCGAGAAGCATTCTACGGATTGGAGTAAGAGAGATGAAAGTGGAAATTTCGAGTAGAAACATGAGACAGAGCTTGCAAAAGCGTACATAAAGCCAACTGTGGAGGACTAAATTAAAGATTCCGTCGATGAGATGATTGGCGAGGAGCTAGATATTATCAGAATCAGATATGATATCAAGAAGAAGAAAGTTAAAAAACCCAAGAAACCTAAGAATAAAGGAGGCAAGAAGAAGAAATTCCCTGGAGATGCATCCAACAAAGGTAGAGACCCAAAAGACATCATGGCTGGGCTTGTGGAGAAGCATGTCGCTAAGAAATTACTTCCTGCATCTTTGATGGACTTAAAAGGAGAGCAGAACGTTCTTGGAAAAGTTCAAGAAATCCAAGCTGATGAGAATCTCAAGAAACTCGAAGCCATCACTGAACCCAAAGAAAAGAAACTCAAGCAAGATGAACCGAACGTGAAAATGCCTGATCCATCGATAGCTTCGATTCGATAAGTAATCGCGGAGTCCATTGCCATCCCCCTTGGATCGAAAGTCTGCAAGGAAAAATTAGATAAATAAAATTACTTCTTTTTCATGGGTCCAAGAGGATCAGGAAAAACAATGGCAGTGAGAGCACTTGCACATGAGTGCCATGCTCTGCTACTGGATATTTCACCTACAAACATCGACGGACAGTACACAGATAAGAAACAAATCGACGGAATGATTAACTCAGCATTCAAAGTTGCTAAGGAATTCTAGCCTGCGATTATTTACTGCGATGACTTTGAATATGTTTTCTCCGGTGCTAAGAAGAAAAAAGGGTCTCCAGTGAACCCTCTTTTCTCAAAGATGAAGAAACCACTTTAGGATTTCAAGAAGGGTAAGTTCTTCGATCCTGAAGATAGAGTTGTGTTTATTGGATGCACGAGTAAACCCTGGGATTGCTCGTCCAAGGATGTCAAGTCATTTTTTGACAAGAAGATTTATTTCCCATTCCCGAATTATGGCACAAGGATGCTTCTTTTTAAGACTATGCTTGAAGAAAAGAAAGTACATATCCCCGAAGGTTTCCCAATAAGCACAGTTGCTCATATTTCTGAGGGATGGTCAGTAGGATCGGTAAGGAGAAGATTAGAGAAAAATAATGCCATATTTTTAGGTATCAAATGGAGTTGTTTACTATTTATTTTTCTTAATTTATTGATAGTTTAAGATGTCGATTGATAAAGTTCTCACAGAAAGAAGACTTCTCAAAGTAAAATTCATTGCAAATTAAGGCTTTTATTGGTTTTATTCTTGCTAATAAATGAAATTAAAAATTTAATACTCATTTTCTTTTTCTTTTTGCAGATCAACGAGGAGCCTATCAAGCTTAGCGAATTCATAGGGCCTCTCTCGAATGTGCCTTTCACTTCACGTGAAGAATACAAAGAGTTCAAGGTATTTAATTTACTAAATTTAGGAAGAGTTCTTATCTGTTTTTTATGATTAATCTTAATCTTATTTTTGGATGATTTATTATTTTTGATTTATCTTCAAAGAAATTCAATCAAGTTGTGACTGGATTACAAGCTAACTACGATGCTAAGAAGGCTCCTGCAGACGATCAAAAGGCAGACAAAAATAAGAAAAAAAAATGAAAAAAACCAGGAACCAAATTGCATAACTCTTTGTATGTTAAAAAATGTTTTGATTTATTCCATAAAAAACAAATAATTTTAAAACAATAATAAGAGGGGCTATCTTTCTTTAAGTTCTTTCAAATTTGATAAGTAATTCTTTACGATTTGATCTTAGTTGGATTGCTATGTATTTCTTTGAAGGAGATTGAACCCTTCCACCTTTTTAAAAGCGAATAAATAACTCACCCTAGTCCTTTAAATTTCTTTAAATTAATCCATTTGAAATAATAAAATGCTTCTCCCCCCTCTCTTTCTTCCCATTTGTTTGGACAGCAGGTTATTTAAAAAATTACTCTTCTCATCAGCAAAATCTTTTTTAGTTTCTCGTGATCAGTTTTGAACATCCGAAGAAACAAATAAGCAAGTTTAAAATCTCTGACAATGACGCTAGGTGTATGGGGAGAGAGAATTGCAAACTTCTAGAAAATTTCCAGAAACAAAATCAACAAAAGAGTTAAGAGGAATATGCATGAAAAAATGGATAAATGAGGCTTAACTTTACAATGCTCTCCCTCCTCTTCATTCATAAAAATAGGTACAAAAAAGCTGCTTAAAACTTTTAGCCTACATTTTTATCTCCAATCCACCTTTGACTTTAGCCTAAATGGGAATAATAAGACTTTTATTATTTTCTTAATATTCATTTATTTGATTACAGGTTGTTTAATTTTTAAAATATCTAGAAATTCTGTTGATTTCCACTTTAAAATGTATTTCATTCTCCCAACAAAACAATTGTTAAATCCTAATTCACATCAAAAAATGGAAAGTGCAATATCTAAGCTCTGCAAGACTGTATTTGAGAGAATAGATGCAGCAGTAGCTGCCAGCACCAAGACAAAGACATGCAGGCTAGTTGGTGCTTCGAAAACTAAGTCAGTGGATGTAATGATGGAAGCGTACAATGCAGGGGTTAGACATTTCGGAGAGAACTACACTGATGAAATCGTCAAGAAAGCACCACTTGTAAGGAGAGTTATTGATGAGATATTAATATAGTTTTTGAATTCATATTAAGATTGAGGTGCATTCTTAAGCTTTTCTTGTGTTTAAAATTAGATGCCAAAAGATGTTTAATGGCATTTTATTGGACACTTACAATCTAATAAGCTCAAGTAGATTCTTGTGCCTAATCTGTTTATGCTGGAAACAGTTGATTCTGAAAGGTAAAAATAAATGGATATTTTGTGGGATTTTTTGCTACAATAAATAAATGTATCCATCTTGCTTGGAAAATATCTTTGCTATTTTTGCATACAGATTGGCTTCGAAAGTGCAAAATGCTTGTGAAAAATAAGCAAGAACACTAAAAGTGCTCATACAAATCAAAACTAGTGATGAAGATAGTAAGAAAAAGTGAAAAAATGATCATCTTAGCACACTTATTAATCCTCTGTTTCATTTATTTTTTATTTCCAAAAGGTAAAAGTGGTGTGAACAGCACTGAAGAGGCATTCTAGCTTATTGACTACATCCTTACTAAATGTCCAAATTTGCAATTCTCTGGGTTGATGACTCTTGGCTATGTAGGCGATCTGACTGCTTTTGATGTAAAAAAATAATTGAAATTCTCAAACTTGTCTAATTTCTTTCTTAAACTTTGAAAATTCCTACCACAAAGAAACTCTACGACATTAAGGTGCTTGTTTGTGAGAAATTCAAGCTTAAATCAGAAGAAGTGGAGCTGTCTATGGGAATGTCTGCAGATTTCGAAAAAGCTGTAAATTCTTTTAATAAGTTGGTGAATTTGGAGTTGAGAATCTTTGTTTTTTTTGAGGATCTGTACGATTCGTTTATTTGATGTTTTTTACTAGATTCTTAGTGGGGCTACTAACGTTAGAGTAGGGACGACTATCTTCGGCCCAAGAGAAGACTCTTTGACTTGGAAAACTGAACCAAATTATGATGGCGTTGCGAAATCCTGAACAGAAAAAAATGCCGATTTCTCAAGAAGCAAGGAGATTCATTTAAGTTTTTATAGCAGGTTTATATTCTCAAGAAAAGATCTTCTTGCATAGTCTAAAAATTGAGATAAATATCAGGAATAAGGCATTTATTTATTCCCTCTTGAGACTTTTAAATTAAGTAAAAATATTAAATGTTTTATTATGTTCACTGAACTGTGTTTTGTTGTTTGTTACAGCTAACATTTTACATAATATTCTCATCAATTTTTAGAAGTTATTCACAAAAGCAGTCTATGCTGAAACCTATTCATAACTCAGATGGACCTCTTTTGCTATCTAGAAATATTTTAATTCACATGATTTAGGGATTGAGTTTATTCTGTTATGTAATGTACTGCAACATTTACTAATTGGTAGTTATTTTAACATTATTACTGCTTTTTGAAAGGTTTTTAATTTGCTGTTATTGACCTATTTAAAAAAAGTGGCAACCAAGGTGGGACTCGAACCCACAACCTTCAGATTAGAAGTCTGCTGCGCTACCATTGCGCCACTCGGCTGGTTATGTTTATTCGTGGGTTTTTGTGAATAATATGTTCAAAACTAAGGAAACTTAGTGGTCTGTTTTTGTTTTTTGTGAATAGTAGATAATTGAGTTCAATTATTAGTGTAATTGTCAGTACAGGTGTTTTGCTTTGATAACCATAATTTCAATCGATAACATGATTTAAAGCAAATCTTATAAGTATCCTTATTAAAAAACATTGAGGAGTTTCTTCAGATATTCCAATAAACAAACTGTTTTTTTTTGTGTTGGTGAAATATTAAAAAAACCTTTTTTGATAAGTAAAAATTTCATATTTTCTTTTCTTTTTAATGAAACACTTGAGATATTTTTATTTCTTTTTAAGTTTAATTGATTATTCATTATTTGATAAAATATTTTTTAACAGTTAAGTCAATCTCATCGTTTTGATGATCTACTATAGTCTCATCACAATAAAAGAAAAAGAAGAAAAATAAAACGAAATGAGCTAATAGCAAATACAGAACTTGAGAGAGAAGACGAATACAGAAGAGGGCTACTATCTCTCTCTATCAGACAGTTCAAACTGGAAATAAATTTTAAATAACTCTCACTTCTTAGGAGCAGGCTTAGCTGCAGCAGCAGGTTTAGCAGCAGCGGCTGGCTTAGCAGCTCCTTCAGCAGGCTTAGCAGCACCAGCAGCAGGTTTGGCAGCACCAGCAGCAGGTTTAGCAGCACCATCTGCAGGTTTAGCTCCTTTTGCACCAGCGGCAGGAGCTGCAGCACCAGCAGCAGGCTTAGGTTCTTCCTTAACTTCAGCAGTAACTTTGGAGACGATTCCTGCTGCAATAGTCTTGCCACCTTCTCTGAGTGCGAATCTCAAACCTTTTTAAAAAATAGTTTTTTGTTAATAAAATAAAAATAAAAACATAAAAGAAAGACTCTTTTTTTGTGAAAAAATGAAAAAAAATTATTAATAATACCTGGAGCAATAGGAAGAGGGAATTAGAGATCAAGATTAGCAGTGATGTTATCACCAGGCATGCCGAGTTTGTTGGCACCTTGGAGAGTGATCTAAGCTGCAACATCAGCTGTTCTCAAGTAAAGTTGAGGTCTGTAACCATCAGGGAAAGGTTTCTTTCTTCCTCCTTCTTGTTCGGTTAGGATATACAAGTTAGCTTCGATTTTCTTGAAGGACTCTTGGGAACCAGGCTTGGCAAGAACTTAACCTCTTCTGACATCTTCTCTGGTGACACCTCTAAGGAGGAGACCAACATTGTCACCTGCCTCAGCATAATCGAGTTGCTTTCTGAATGTTTCAATACCAGTGACTGTGACTTTTGTGATTTTAGTAGAATAGCCGACAATATCGATATCTTCACCAATCTTGACTTTACCAGCATCGACAGTGCCTGTAACGACTGTACCTCTTCCTGGAATCTAATAAGTGCCTTCAACTGACATCATGAATGGCTTATCAGTAACTCTTTCAGGGAGAGCAATCTTTGTATCCATGGTTGCAAGGAGTTCATTCACCTAGTTTTTCACAAAGGCAACATGAGAAACAAAACTTCACATAAGGAACCCCAATTGTTTTAATGGAGAAAATTAGGGAGGGAAGGGGGGGGGGGGGAGTAATGTTTAAAATTATTTAAAGTTTATTATAAGATATCTCCTTCCGTATGCTCAATTCGATCAAATTTGAGGTGCTCGATGACGCCCTCAACGACTAGCCTGCAAAATTGAGCATATTCAAGACTGCTGAGCCATCACTTTGCAGTGATAAACTCAGAGTTTGTAATACATTTCACTCAGAGTGTAGACTCCTTTTGCCAGCGTCTGTCGAACGAATTTTAAGGTTTTGGTAGGATTTTACTATGCCACTTGCAGCTAACTCAACGCCTCTCTTGCATAACGCCTTTCAGTGTGGGTGTTTATGTGCTTGTGGGGGTGTTTTTTATTCTTTTTTCTTATTTTTTTGTTTTTGTTTTTTTTTCATTAATATTTTCACCATACCTTGTTGAGTCCAAGTTCAGGATCAGTGCCATTGAGAGCACACAGAGCCGAACCAAAGATCACAGGAGAGGTATCACCATCGTACTCATACTTAGTAAGAAGTTCTCTGACTTCCATTTCAACTAGTTCTTGAATTTCTGGGTCCTTAGCCATATCGCATTTATTGACGAACACAATAATGGTCTTAACACCAACCTATCTGCAAAGGAGAATATGCTCTCTAGTCTGAGGCATAACACCGTCGGTAGCACTGCAGACAAGGATACCTGCATCCATCTTGGCGGCACCTTGAGAAAGGAAAAGGAAAAAATGAGCCTCAAAAAAGGAATAACTTTTTAATTTTTTTTTTTCGAGAAGATTCTGTTAATTTTAAGGATTCATATGTTTAAATTAAGGACTAAATCAAAAGGGGAAGGGTAAAAAGAAGAAAATTTAAGAAATTTGTATCTTTTTAGGAGCAACTCCCCCCTTCCTTTAATTAAATCATTCTTTCTTTTATTCATTTATGTTACCTGTAATCATATTTTTGACATAATCGATGTGTCCTGGACAGTCGACGTGTCCGTAGTGTCTAGTCTCAGTTTCATATTCAACAGTGGCAGTGTTGATGGTGATACCTCTAGCTTTTTCTTCAGGGGCTTTATCGATGGCATCGTAAGCAAGGAAAGTTGCTAATTTTTTATCAGCGCAGACCTTGGTGATGGCAGCTGTGAGGGTTGTTTTGCCGTGATCAATATGTCCAATTGTGCCGACATTGAGATGTGGCTTAGCTCTCACGAACTTAGCGAACGAGAAAGAAGGCACAGCGCAGGCATTTTTGCTTGCGAAGCTGCCCAAGCCCAACAAGTTCTTCAGCATCTTTTGTTTTTCTTGGAAAGATTAATTGAATTGAATATCTGAGTTATATTTTCTCTCCTTGGAAATTGCATTTGCTCTGGAGAGTTCTTCTACCCCACTAAATCGAATCTTTGTTTCCACTCAGTTTTGGATGTCGAAGGAAACACATAGCGAGGAGGGAGGGGATTTTGTAATAAATTTAACAGAAAGAAAACTACCTTTTTATTTTAATCACATTTTTTTCAGAATTGCTATTTTTTTGTATTATTTGAGTTCAAAAAGAGAAATGAAAAATAATAGCATTGAGAATAGGAGAGAGGGATAAATATAGAGTAATGAGCATGCCAGATAGAGAGAAGGGAGTTTACATAGGAAACTAATCAATTAAAATGTAATAAATTGGATTTTTGAAGCAAACGAAGAATAAAAAGAGAAGATGCCTCTAAAAATTGAACGAGATGGACGGAGAGTGATTTAGCTAATTCAACATCAGTTCAGCACTGCTAGTTGAAACATAACAAAACACAATAAAAATACCATATTCGGTAAATTTGAAGTAATGAGGTATTCAAGGGGAAGCATATCTGTAATCAGTTGGTGATTAATATTACATCGCTAATAGAACGTTAGAGAAATAAACAATAAAAATAAGTTGAAGTTCTATTTTAGATTTAAGATATCTTTTAATTTAGAATGTAAGTTTATTTTCACAAACCGGAAAAATTAGCAACATTTATTAAACAGAATTTACTTGCGAAAATTGAAAATCTAAGAATTGAAAAAGCATAATTTATTCAAGTTGTTTGGGGTTCATTTTTTCTAGAGAGTGAGATTACTTAAAATATTTCGTTATTATTCGACTTGATATGTTAGTCTGCTTGCGTATCTTTACAAATTACTCTCCAATTACAAGTTTTCAGTGATAATTTTGAATTATGGTAGCATAAAAATACGAAATTGATAACATCTCTAAGAAAAAAAAATATTAGAAAACTAGATTTATATTGATAACTGGAAGATAGGAATCGCTCCTTATTCAGTTTGGAAGAAAGATCTACCAATTTCATTAAGGAAAGTTGAAGAAGATAGGCTCGAGATTCAAAGGTAATTTTAATCGCTTTGAGTTTATTCACAGGTACCTTAACTTAATGGATAAGTTTCAGATGAAGTACAGAAAATTTCAGCTGCTCAGAAAGCAATAATTTTTATTACATTTAACTATTTTATTAAGCGAGCCTGTGTCGTGTGTGAGCTAATTGATATCTTGATTTTCTACTTGATCTACGCATACATAAATATACTTTGGATTAATTATTAAGTTTTCCTATTCTTGTAGCCTCATAAACTCAAGAATATTATCCCCCCTTTCTCCCCAAAAAAGCTCAAACGACAGGGTTTCTCTTAATCTAGAGTCTAAGAAAATATCAGGTAACAAACTACTTAATCGAAACCCTCTTCTCATAGTGTCAGAATCATGTTGAAGCCATTGTAAGAGGGATGGTTGCCAAGAGTTGACCGTGATAAATAAGGTAGCAATCCGAAAGACACCGATAGCAATAACAACAGCATAACAAATGAACTTAGCAAATGGAGTCTTTGCTTTTTTCTGAATAGTTTCGAGAGAGCTTATAGGCAGTAGTGGATTAACAACAGTACATTCAGACTCCGCTGGGTGATTGGATTGTTGTTCTTCGGTTGGATTATCGTAGCGATAACATTCTGGATACTCAATAACCAATTTGTGATTGCAGCATGCATCTGCATTCCAGTGCATTTTCTAGCGTTCTTCATTTTTACTTACGTGCCAACAGTCGAAATTCTGTTAGGCGTATTGGTGATTTGCAATTAGATATCATATGACTATGTATTGAGGGAATTATCTTAAGTCACTATTGAGCAGACAGTCCTTGGAGAGTTTCTGCTGTTTGCAGTGCTAGGCATATTCCTGCGGACAAGGCTGTTTTTAATTGATTTAGGATTACTCATATCTACGAGGGTACTTCACACTGCTGCTCTGAATTCGTTGTATGAAGACACGAATATAATATCTCTGGCTGTGCTGCTAGCCTTGCAAGGTACATAATTGAATTTAAATTCTATTTATACTAAGGTTGGTGTTTTAATAGGAGAAAAAGGTGATTATTTCCATTAAAAACACCTAAAAAGTATTGAGCCCAAGTTATTTTTTCATGAGATTAGCTTACACAAAGGATTCTGGCTATTTATAATTACTAAACTGTTAAGTTTCAGCTAAGTAATTAGGCGATTATTCTAAATAATAAATCACCCTATTCATTCCCAAAACATAATATTCATATGATTATTAGGGGATCTCTCTGTTTTAGCTAACATTTTGCCTAGGGAATAAGTGTATTGATGTCTCTTTAGAAGTAACTAATGATTCTTAGTTAAAATCAGTTTTAGCATTATAAAAATTTCCCCTTTATTATCCCCTTTCTATCTTTTTTACTCTTCCCCTCCCCCCGTTTCCCCCCTCTTTTTTCTCTAAAAAAATCTTCTGATATGATTTCTAAAAAGTTCAGCATTACATTTTCCTCCCACTTATTTTTGATTACACACATTCACATACACACACACGCACACAAACCAATCCATTCATCATTTTAGTAGTTATTTCTTAATAATT
>Ga0302271_10002324_pt1 | contig 17230 bp, 4 predicted proteins | sample III_Bog_N1_1_FD_198767 | JGI IMG/M metagenome (GOLD analysis project Ga0302271, IMG submission 198767) | Peat permafrost microbial communities from Stordalen Mire near Abisko, Sweden - III_Bog_N1_1 | ecosystem: Environmental > Terrestrial > Soil > Wetlands > Peat | place: Sweden: Abisko...
CAGAGGTATAGTATAATTAAATACTCCTGAGGCTGTCGGGGTGCCACTGATAGTGATCGTATTAGCTGCCCATGCTGCTGTGACTCCTGCCGGTAGTCCAACTGCTGCTCCAATACCAGTTGCCCCTGTTGTTGCATGTGTTATGTTAGTCAGAAGTGTATTGATACAAAGTGTCGGGGTAGATGATGCTGCTCCTGCTGTATTGGTCGGAGTGACTGTTATCGTTCCTGTTGTTGTCACCACTCCGCATCCTCCAGTAAGTGTCACTGTGTAGTTATACGGACTGCCTACCGATACTGTCGGTGATCCACTAATAGTAGCAACATTTGCTAACCAGGTACCCGTTACTCCGGCAGGTAAACCGGCAAATGTAGCTCCAGTTGCTCCTGTAGTCGAATATGTAATAGCTGTGATAGCTGTATTGATACACTTAGTTTGTGTGTCTGTCCCTACTGCAGAGGTTAAAGCAATTGTATTTGTAGGGGTAACTGTAACATTAAGTAGTGTTGGAGAGATTGCATAACAATTACCAACTCCCTGGTAGTTAACACTTATTGATTGAGGCCCAGATGTGTTCCATGTTACTGTCGCAGTATTATCAGTTCCTAATCCACCAGAAGTAAGAAAACCGCCGACAATTGTCCATAGATAATTTGTTTTTCCTACTTCTGTAGTATATACATTACCAGTTGAACCGATACACACTAAATTGGGTCCAGCCAATCCGGGTGTTGGTAACGGATTGATGGTCACCAGTACCGGAGTCCGGGTTAGACTTTTACAGCCACCATTTGATTCAGCATAATAAGTTGTTCCACTTACCAAAACTGTAGCTGGAGGAAGAAGAACTCCTGCAACTGCAGCATTATACCAGTCTACAGTACAACCAACGGGTGCGGTAGCAATTAAACTTGCTATCGTAGTTGATCCACAGAAACTCTGAGAGCCAGCCGCAGCAGGTGGATCAGGTAATATTGTAAAATTAATAATAACATCATCAAAAGATGTACATGTCCCATTACTAATTGTCCATCTAAGCGTATAAGAAACTCCGTTTAAACCAATAAATTGACTAGTTCTGAGTGTAGGTGTTATAAGTGTTCCGCCTGCTCCACTTACGATACTCCATAGTCCCGTCCCTGTAACAGGGGCGTTTCCAGCAAGGTTTGCAGTAGTGATGCCACATAATGTCTGGTCCAACCCTGCGTTCGATATTGTCGGATTTGCATATACAGGTATTGGAGTAACATCAACAACTCCCGTTCCCAGACCTGAATTGTATGTAAAATCAGTAAGAGCATAATTACCCGGAAGCGCAGTAGGCAAAATATATGGAACCATGGCCGGAGTTATCGTAATAACTGGCTGTGCGACACCGTTTAACGTATAGCTTAAAGTGTAATTAAATGGTATTGGTAAAGGAGATGTGAAAGTTACAGGTATTCCAGCTGCACCACATACTGGACCCACAGGAGTAAATTGTGCTCTTGGTTTCAGCGTTGTGATGGCGGCTAAAGTATAATCTCCTGAAACTGCAAACGTTACTAAACCTGAAGATGTTGCAGTTCCATTAAAGTTATTTCCTGTTGCTGTAGTAGGGATTTCGGTCCATTTGCTGGTCCCTGTATTAAAATTAGCTACCCTCATATTAGACATACCTCCGGCAATAATAGGAGTAATATCACTGGTTGGGGACCAATTGATACTTATATTTGCCTGATTTCCAGCTGTCGTGATAATATTAAAATATTCCTGGTCACTGACACCCTGCAAGGGTGCAGTAAGATCAGTTGAAGCCAGATTATGATTTGGGTTTTTATATTCTGCAGACCACAAAGCAGGTCCGATCTGCGTTGATGATACTGTCAGTTTGTTTCCTAAAATATTACCAGGTCCAACTTTATAAATACCAATGGGGTAGAAAAAGTTATCAAACTGACTTATGTTTTTTACCAGAGGTCCATCAATGAATGAGCTCGCACTCCCGCCTGAAGGGAATACACAATTAGGTGATGAATTAGTAATTGTTAAGCTACGGGTGGTAGATGTATTAATTAGTCCATTGGTTATCAATAGATTACCCTTTATTTCAATTGCTCCTCCATTATTTATACGAAGGCCAGATGCATTATTAATCTCGAAGTTGTTAAACGCATTAATCCCAGTAAAATCGCCTAAAGCTCCACCGATAGTCTGGGGTCCTGAACCAGCGAAGGTTACTGTTGCTCCTGCCCCGGAGCCGCTATTGAACGAACCGGCAAGCCGTCTCATTGAACCCTGGATAGTCAGTTTCTTATTATATACACTATTATCCAGAATAGGTCCGTTGATTGTTAACTGGTTACAAATAGTCAGATCTTTATTAGGTAATACCCTTGTGCCTGTGCCAGAAAAAATCACATTTGGTATATTGTCATATAGATCAGCTATTACTGAATAAGTTCCAGTTCCTCCATACTCAACAATGCCATTTCCGGCACAACTCAGAAACGAAGTAAATACGCCTGCGGGAAAAGAACCGGTCTCCAGCGATAAAGTACCATTACCATCAACTGTACCTAGATTGGTTCCAAATGAACCGATAGGAATGATAAGCTTATTATTAATTGTTGTTCGGTAAGCGTCACGTGATGTTGTATTAATTGTTACTACATGATTTATAATTACTATAAATCCATTTGGGCCCTCTGTAGTAAGAGTATATGGATCTCCACCAGTTTGAGTCCAGATTGCCGGGTCGGTCCAGTTTCCATCACTGTTTGACGTAAAAGTTGGAACGCTGCCAAAAAATGCTCCTACAGTACCGGCTGTATACTCTCCACTAAGGTTATTTGTTGCAGCATAATTTGTAGTTATTTTATTAGTAGCTGGTACTACACCTGGAGAAAGAACCCAGTTATTTCCTGGAATTACCAAACGAGCTGCCTGATAAGCAGCTTCATTACCTGCTACATCACTCTGCAAATAATTAAGCTCAAGATTGCCGCTAAATCCTGTTATACCTGAACTCTGAACCTCCCAATAGTAATCAAGAGAATTAGCAGGGTCTAGTATTGCGGGATGTCTGCTATTAATGTTATTGATACGTACATATCCAACTGTACTACTTGCAGTTATAGTCAGATTAGCAGGGGTATATTTACCTGATGTTCCGATTGGATAAAGGAATGTAGTAGCACCCGGATTAAAGAATTTTCTTAGGCCAACATTACTGAAAACTCCATCTGAGGTAATTAATTTTGTAGTATTAAACGGAGCTCCAATTATGTTACTTCCCGTGCCAAGCGTAAGCAGGTTCTTCTTTATGTCAAGGATTCCTGAAGTGAGGGTTAAATCCTCCTGAAGAGAAATATTGTTTTCGACAGTTGCACCAGCAGCATTATTGAGCTCCATTCTGGCAAATGCCCCAGGACCAGAAATTGACTGAGTGGTGGTACCATTTAAAACTAAGCCACTTCCCACTGCACCGTTATCGGTATAACTGGTAGTATTCAGGATGTCTCCTTTAACATTTACAGGAAACGCTCCGCATTTTAGTGTCCCGGTATTAATGTTCAGATTATGGTTTACTGTAATAGCATTGTTTAAAGTAAGTGAAGTTCCGGAGTTAACATTAAGATTATAGAAATTGGTAACGCCCGTTATACTCTGTGCTCCTAAATATGTAGATGCGTCTGTTGCACTAAAAGTAGTAAGGTTAGTAACTGGTACGTATCCACCGGCTCCTGGGGTATTAGTGAAATTACCGTTAAATATTATATCAATGTTGTTTGAATTCAGAATGCTGTTTGCATTGATGAGCATATTACCGTTTAATGTCAAAGGACTAACCAATAAACGTACAATGGCTGGTGATGGAGCTGTACCAGCGATCGTAAGATGGTTAAGAGGGATTGTTGCATCAAGGAAATAGTTCTGACTTGAAGCTCCTGGTGCGAAAATAATCGTTCCCCCTGTAACAGATCCGGTCGATGGCCTCAGGTATAAATCGCCAAATGGAGAAGCCGGAGTTACCAGAGCGTCATTACCATGAACAATGGTCAGAGTTCCATTTGACATGGTAAAATTGCTTCCGCTGTTTAAAACTTCAAGCTTGGCATTAGTCGCATTTGATGCCTGTCCATTGATTGTTACATTACCACCGCTTTGAGAATAACTCAAAACTCCTGCAGCATTAGATGGGTTCCTGCGAATTTGGCCGTTTACAATCAGATTACCTCCCTGTACGTCGATAGCTGATGCGCCTCCACTCGAATATTCAATATCGTTGCTGGAAGCGGTCGATGGATTTGGTCCTACGTTCACATTACCTGTTAACAAGGTAATTTTTCCATTAAGATACAAATCGTTTGTACTTACAGCGGCATTTGCAATATATACACTGGAAGTTGTATTTATAGTTAATGCGGATGAAGCAGGAATAGTGAACGGTGAGTTAGCTGATATATTAAAATTACCTGTCCTGTTATAAATAAATGTACCATTTTGCAGGGTCAGCCAATTATCTAAAGGTGTAGTCAGTGTACCTGTTGAATTCAAAGTCAGAGTAGTACTTTGAGAAGCTCCTTTATTCACTGTTACATTATGCAAATCATTTGGACCAGTTCCTGTGAATACAGAATTAGCAGGTCCAAAAAATGAAAGATCAACATAATGAACAGGAGCATTGGTTGTTACTAAATTTAATCCGCTGAAGAGGCCGGCAACTGCACCGTTATTATTTAAATTACCACCAATAGCAAATGTATTATTTACCGTAGGTCCATTATTATAAGGTGTAGCTCCGTAAGATTTATCCCAGGCCAGAATACAAGCCCCGTTTGTAGCAGCTACATTAACATCACCATTAATAACAAGATGCTGTGGAGCAATATCATCCCAGAATAATAATGAGCCTCCGTTAACATTCATATTCCCATTCACAGTTAATGTTTTTTCAACTGTGGGATAGAAATTTGTAAAGTTGTAATATGTATTATTTGTATTCCAGCTAACTCCTGTGGCTGAATTTCCAGTTGTTCCATTAAGAGTCAAATCTCCATAGACAGTAACAGAACTATAATTAGGGAAGGCCATGTTGTCACCCCCAAATGGAGAAAGTTTCAGATTACCGAAAGTGCCTTTAGGCGGTAAAATATATAAAGCATTCCCGTCATTACTTGTGGTATAAAATTCTTCAGTACCCTTATTAACTTCAAAAGCAGTAAAATCGCCAAGTGATAGAGGCCAAACAAACGGACTTACGTCATAGTTGGGTGCCCCGGTCACAGCTACCGAGGTTGTTATCCTGAAAGTCCCGTTACCCAACGGGCTGTTCACTACGATGCTGAATACACTGCCCGGATTGTTCTCTATATCCAACGTCGATCCGGCATCTATCTGAAGTGAAGCACACTTTACAGTTGCAGAATTAAGACCATAAGTATTATTAGTGAGCCTAACAAGATGGTTGTTCCCAATTACAACAGCATCATTTAATCCTGGTACACTACCTGCCTGAGCACCTGTATGGCTGGCATTAAATGTCCATGTAGCATTATTGCCCCAAAGACCACTCGCTAAACTATAATAAACTTTAACACCTCCGAAGGCTCCTCCACCTGTTGTATTATCTCCCGCGGTATAGTCAGCATCAAGAAAATTAGTACTATTTGCAGGAGCAAACCAATCGGTTATAGTTGAAGTTACAGTATTAATTGGAGGAGAATTATGCAAACCACTATTCCAATTGAAAGCAGTCCTGTTATACAACGATGGAACGTAATTACCTATTGCACCATTTACATCTGTTGGAGAATAAACAAAAGTATGGGTAACTGAACCTGGAACAATACCTGTAAACCCGGTTGAACTCAGACTCCAGAAATAGGTAAGACTGTTATTATTTACAGTTGTACTAGGATGTTCATAACCCACCGGAACAACTGTTAATGAGCCGTATGTAGTTGGAGCTGAGCTAAATCCAACAGTAGCAGGAGTATAACCATATGTTGCAACACGGTTTGTTGAAAATGAACCTAATGGAAACAAAAATGGGACTGTGGATGTGTAAATTTTTGTTATACCGCCATCACCTGCCTGCCCATTAGTATGAACATATCTGGTATTACTATATCCGCCTGATGTGATCGATCCTGTTCCGGTTATGGTCAGATTATTGGTCGAAATATTGAATATTTTATTTGAAACCAGATTCAGAATTCCGTTTACTGTCATATTCGCAACAAGTGACACTGGGGCTGCTGCAGCATTTGTATTATTCAGATCGACATTACTAAAAAATCCATTTCCGTCAATAGTCTGAACTAATGTTCCATTCAGCACCAATTTTCCTGCACCCGAATAAATGCCTGAGTTAAAGACATTTTTGGACACATTTATAGTATTCCCATTGTCGCTAAGTGTACCTGCAATTAGTGAAAAATTGTCGGCAACATTAATAATTGAAGAAGCTGTACCTCCAAAAGTCAAAGTAGTACCGGCGGGTTTATTAATGGTTAACTTGTTTAGTGGCTGAGTTGCAAACACTGAAAACGTTTGTGCCCCAGAACCGTTAAAGATTGTGTTGTTAGTGCCTGAAGTATATGAGGTGGTGGCAGCGATAGTAAAATTACCGCCAACAGTAACATCAAGGTTCATAGCATCAAATGCCCCTGAAGTTATTGTCAGGTCTTTAAGAACAACAAGCGGATTTGAGACTAATCTGACAACGGAGGCACTACCAACTCCTCTGTTAATACTAAAGTTCTGTATTGGTCCTGTCGTATTAATAAAATAATCCGCATCAGCAAGCACAGTTCCTGTAGTGGGGAGAATTTGAACAGTACCACCGGTGATATTAATATTTGATACTGGACTATTCACTAAAAATGCCAGAGGAGTAGCAGTTACGTTACAAACATCATAAACAGACATAGTTCCACCCGACATCGAAAAACCATTAGCGGCATTACTATTTAAGCTAAATGATCCAATTCCGATATTAGAATCTATTCCGTTACCAGCCCTGGCAGTCTTGAGAAGTGGATTTGAAAGATCCGTCGGTGTCACATAATTTATTGTATTAGCTAAGCGACCTCTGATTATAAGGTTCCCTCCATTTTGTGTATAGGAAACTAAACCTAAGGCCCCTCCTTCCGGATTATGAAATTGTTTTGTATCGACTGTACCACCATTTATAATAAATTGTCCCGAAGCGTAACTATAATATTGTAAACCTGATGATTCACGTGTTGAGAGATAACCGTTGTTAACCTGAAGTTTTCCAAGATTTGCAAGACCGCTGTAACCGCCAGTCGTATTAATTCCGTACGCAGCGTTTGATCCTCCTGCAAGTCCATAAGCTGCATTTACTTCAGTGAAATCATCTGCTGTTGAAAGTACAATAACACCTGCACCATCAACTACCAGAGCTCCGTTAACCGGAATAAAAAAGTCGCTAGGATAAGCACCAGCTGTGTTTCCTTCTGAAAGTGACGGAATAGCAACAAGTCCCTGCAAAACAAGTGAACCGTTTTTTATCCATAATGCTTTCTTCAGATTAGGATTGCCGTTGGGTGTTACAGGTAGTGAATTACTTCCATCTGCGGTGTTCGCTCCAAACAATCTGAAATTATTATACGCAGAGGAATGAATAGTCAGTTTGAAAGTCTGATCAGATCCTTTGTCCACAACCAAATTGTAAAAATCTGTCGTCCCGTTGCAGTTTAAACTATTGTCACTCAAACCCTGAAAATATACTGTGGCAAAACCGTTGGAAGCCAGCTGATTATAAACAGGAAAGGTCAGATTTGAGAATTTTACGGTACCATTATTTGTGAAATCTCCTGCAATTTGAATCCTGTGAGACTGAAGCTCATAGTAATTCAGAAAGCCACTGGTCGCACCAGTTATCGCCAATGGAGATACCTGACTGTTTGTACCTCCCGTTCCTACAGCAATTGAACCTGTATTGTCAACAGTTACACTACCACCGATAACTATATGAAGTCTCCGGGCATTATTATCATTTATCTGGAATACTCCCTGTTTTATATTGAGATTTCCAACCAGGGTTATATCATTTGTCAAAGTAACTGTCCCTGCCGTCCTGATAGTCAGATGGTAATAATTAAGCTGCGTACCTGACATGGTACCCGTTTGATTATATTCCGTATTTCCTCCGTCGGTAGATACGAACGTATTAATCGTTGCTGAAGGAAAGTTGGATGAAGAAAGTTTTAAGGTTCCATCGCCTCGCAAGGCTGCCAGAGCGCCTGTAAATCTGAAGGTTGACTGATCGAGTATCCCCCCATTATTAATTGTAATATCAAGGTTCTGTGTATTATTGTCTGCCTGAAGTGAAACGGTTCTTCCTGATAGAATAACAACTTTATCATTACCACCGGGAATAGTGGATCCCGGACCGGTAGTTCCTCCTGGATCCGAAGTCCAGGTACTCGATTGATCCCATAATCCTGTCTGATAAGAATAATAAGTTGTTGATGATCCTACTGTCCAGAAGCCTGTTATTGATGGACTACCAGTTGATACAGCAGGGTTTGATCCCGGTAATGACGGTCCTGTAGCCACAGCCCAGCTGCCTGATGTATTGGTATAAGGAAGAAACAATAAAGGATCCCCTACTATTTCCCCTGCATTATACTGGAAAGAAAAAGCATTTGTTACTGCATTTGTAATATTGGTTGCAGATAAATCCCAGTATTTATTAATTGTATTGGATAATACGCCTGCGTTTGCCGGCACTGCTCTAACCGAAAGACTTCTTGCTGCAGCTCCACCTACAGGTAACCCTGATATTATTAAAGGACTATAATAGCCTCCACTACCAACAGGAAATGTCATGTTGAAACTTTCATTTGCAACATTCCCTGACCGTATCAGGCGACCGGCGCCATTTGTTTCAATCATTTTGGTCAAACCAAAAGGAGCGCCTGCAATTGAATTTGCAAATGTGAGATCAAATGAGCTAAGTTGAAACACACCTGATGTCAATGTCAGGGTACCATTAACAAGAGCACTTCCGATAAGAGTTTTAATATTACCGCCCGATATTATAAGATTGGAATATGTATTTGCAGCAACATTTTGATTTGTGCCATAGTAATTTACGGTAGAGCCAGCTGTAAGTGTGTTTGTTGCGTAGTTTGCAGGAAAGGAATTAGTGCTTCCGATCAATAATGAACTTGTAGCATCCAAGCTTAATGTTCCGCCGGCACTTGACCTGTCAGCAGTGAACGATCCTAAATCGAAGGTCGAACCAGTCACGGTTAAATTACCTCCCGGAGTAATATTCCCAAGTAAAGTTTTAGTTCCCGACCCTGATAATGAAAGGTTGGAATACGACTTTACTGATACATTTTGATTTGTCCCGGAATAATTTACAACAGAGCCTGCGGAAAGAGTATTTGTTGTATAATTTGAAGGAAATGTATTTGTTCCGCCAATTAATAGGGTACTTGTTGCATCTAAATTAAGTGTCCCACCTGCTGCGCTCCTGTTGGCAGTAAAGGTACCCAAATTGAAAGTTGATCCAATAAGAGTTAAATTCCCCGCCGGAGTTATATTACCCAACAAGGTTTTAGTCCCCAGGCCAGTAAAAGTAAGGTTTTGATATGCCGGAGTGGATGAAACTGACTGAGCTACACCGCTGGCATACTCCACCGTTGTTCCGGCAGTAATATTGTTAGTAGTAAATGCCGGCCAGGTTGTTCCTGTCCCGGCAGAACCTAATCTAAAGGTACCCGATGTAAGATTGAGCACACCTGTAGCTGTGAGTTGAAATCCACCATCGTTAAATACACTGGCAGGAATAACACTGCCAATTGTCAACGGATTAGCTCCAAGTGATTTTACAGCATTAATGGTGACTCCGTTAGCATTCTCTATCTTTACTCCTCCTGAACCGGGCCAGGGAGTTGTGAACTCTATGCCTGTAATCTGGGCAACTGATCCTTTATATTGCAAAGTTGAAGCACCTCCATAAGTTGAAACAGTTCCTGCTGTTGTTGCAGTTCCTTCCAGAGACAGGATTCCATTGACAGTGGCTCCTGTAGTTGTTTTGGCACCTGATCCGGAGAGGGTTAAATTGCTGTAAGTAAAATTACCTACTGTCTGGGCACCTGCAGCATTATATTCAACAGTGCTTCCAGCAAATGTGGTTAGTGTTCCATCAGCACTTGTAAATATTGAACCACCTAGTCTTAAAACTCCTGAGCCACTAAAAGAAATTGTACCACTGGTATTTCCTGCCGAACCTGCAACATTACCAGAAACAATTACAGTTCCGGTTGAGATAGTTATAGAGTGTCTTACTGCGGCTCCGCCATTAGTAAATGCAACACTACCGGCATTCAAATTACCTGCACCAACAGCGATTGTGTTTAAACCTGCTCCCGATCGTGGTATTGTAATTGCACCTGATACACTCAGAGTAATTCCGTTATTTATTGTAAGAGAAGTCGCCGTAACATTTGTAAAAGTTATAGATGCACAAGCAGCATTTGCTGTTACAGTAACATTAAACCCGCCTTCAATAGTTACTACATCACCGGCAACCGGAAAGATACCCGCTCCAACTGCAGGTCCACCTGAACTTAGTGACCATGTAGTATTTGTATTCCAGCTACCTGTTGCCCTCGAAAAATATGTAGCTGCGAATGATGAATAGACAATTGTCAACAGGGCCAACATCATCATCATTCTCTTAGTCATAAAAGATAAGGCTGAAAATAACCCTTCCCGCTTATTTTTGGCTAAAGTTGAATAATAAAATGGCCAAATTGATGAAGTCAACTTACAAATTGGATTGCTGCTTTCCATATAGTCAGGTTCAAATAATTTCTCAAAAAATCGTAATGATCAGGTTATCAAATAAATAATTAACTGAAGGATATAGTTTCTCTATATTAGCTTCAGCTATCTAAGTCATTTACTCGCGTTAGCGAATGTACACATTTTTTAATCACTTGTATCTATGTATCATAATGTGTTTTCAACATATTAACAAGACTTATTCTCAGAATGATTAGATTCTTAATACTCTCGGACATATGACACTAAATATTGCTAAAATGGTTGCACTGAAACTTTCCTGTTTATACGATAAATGCAACATTTTTGACTAAACTGGCTGAGAGCTGTCTGAATGGACATAATGTTTTGATAAACTCAGAAATCTTTAAAAAGGATTGCACCAGAAAATTATCAAAAATAAAACCGGGCACTATTGTGTCCGGTTTACGTTTTGTGGGGGTTGACGGGTTCGAACCGCCGACCCTCTGCTTGTAAGGCAGATGCTCTGAACCAGCTGAGCTAAACCCCCTTATTATGTGCGCTGTTTTCAAAGAGAGTGCAAATATAGACTAATTTTCATTTCTGCAAAAGATTATTAAAATAAAAATTGTAAATCTTGTTTCTTCAATATGGGTATATGATTTTGAAAATTATACCAGCATTTTAAAATTTAAAACAAAAGATTTCAGTATCTGCTCACAGGTATTGAAGACTAAATAATAATTCTTAAGCCAAGGCAAAGCTCCCGACAATAAATCAAAATTAGTATTAATGTGGCAAAAGAAGAAAGCCGGAAATAATCCCGGCTTTCATTCAAATTTGTTATAAGAGTCTGAAATATATAGAAATCTTGAAACCTGTATTATGGTCAAAAGACTTATTTGGCTTTCTTATACCATAAAAACCAGTCAAGATTATAGAGCCCTAACGAAGCGAGTTCTTCTTTTGTGGCCCCTGCATTGGGAATAGACTGTACGAGCACATCATCGCCAGCTTTCCAGTTTGCTGGAGTAAGTACTTTATCAGATTCCGTTCGCTCAAGTGCCGAAACCATTCGAACTAGCTCATCAGTATTTCTTCCTACCTCCTTCGGATAGAAATAAATTGCCTGAATAATATTATCAGGGTCGATAATGAAAACGCCTCGCACATCCCTGGTTGTATTGGAAGCAGAATGTATCATCCCATATTCTTTTGATATTTTCAGATCTTCGTCTGCTACTATTGGAAAATCAATTTTAACATCACTCCTGTCTTTATAAACGAGACTTTCCATCGCCTTTTTCCATTGTTCATGCGTCGTTAAACGATCGGTTGAAATTGCAACCACTTTAACACCCATTTTGTCAAATTGAGGCTGTAAATTTGCAAGTTCGAGCAATTCTGTAGTGCACACTGGGGTGAAGTCCTGCGGATGGCTGAAAAGTATTTTCCAGTTACGTCCAAAGTCTGAGGGAAAATTAACCCTTCCATTCGTTGATTCTCCAATGAATGACGGAGCTTTTTCACCTAAAAGTGGTATTCTGAAATATCTGTCCTCTGCCGGCTTTTCAGGTTCAAACAGATATGGATCCTGTGACCATAATTTTGTTACAGAAAAAACAAATAGACTTAAGATTATTAACTTTTTCATGGCTTAAATTTAAAGTTTATACTAACATTTCTTTTATCTAGACTAATTAAACATTACTATATTTTTTATGTTCAAAAAGGCTAATTAATTAACATAACTTTAAGTTTTAACCACCTTATTATTAACATATTGAATTAACTAACTCAATACTATTCAGGCTCATGTTTTACTAATAAAAAAGCGTTCAGAAATAATTCTGAACGCCTCATTTAATATTTTTTATAATCAATTACCAGATTCAAAAAGGTTATCAGTGCTCTGACCAACTTTCTTGAACCACAGGTACCAGACGGGGCTATAATAGCCTGCGGGGACCTCTGGTTTACCATAGACATCTGATTTTGGAGGAACTGGTATCAAAAGATCATTTCCAGCCTTCCAGTTTACGGGTGTAAGAACATCACCCGATGAGGTAGTCTTAAGGGCTGTTACTAACCTTATTAATTCGTCGGTATTTCTTCCTACCTTTTTAGGGTAGAAATAAATTGCCTGCACGATATTGTCAGGATCAATAATAAACACTCCCCTTACATCTTTTGTAGTATTTGAGGCGGGATGTATCATGCCATACATTTTAGATATCTCTCTATTGTCATCACCAACCAAAGGAAAATTTATTTTTACATTCCCTTTTTGACTCAGGGTGAGTGATTCCATTGATTTTTTCCACTCTTTATGTGAGTCGAGCTGATCTGTTGAAACTACAACTAATTTTACTCCAAGCTTATCAAATTCGTCCTGCATTCCGGCAAGCTCAAGTATCTCTGTAGTGCATACCGGTGTAAAATCCTGCGGATGACTGAATAGGATTTTCCATTTATGACCGAAATCGTCCGGAAAATTGATTGTTCCGTTAGTTGATTCAGCGGTAAATGATGGAGCGGCTTCCCCTATTAAAGGTATCCTGAAGTTTCTGTCTTCTTTTTGTTGCTGTCGTGAAGAAGACATAGAATCATCCTGACACCATAATTGTGGTGCCAGCAATGCTATTAAAATAAATAATACAAACTTTTTCATAAGGATTATGGATTTAGTTATTCATAATTAGACTAATTAAACGCAATAAAAGAAAGAATGTTCACACTGAAAAAGATTTTAACATATTTAGCATTAAAATTATGTTATAATCTCATTAAACATTAACATTCAATTACTTAAATGGTTAATAAACAGAAGGCCAAGTATGAGAATATGGAATGGAAAAGATAAAGGTTGTTCCCTTTCCGGATTCTGATTCCAAGGTAATTGTTCCGCCCAGTAATTCTACATATCCTTTACAAATTGAAAGTCCAAGTCCGGCTCCGGAATACTGACGTGATACCGCACTATCCACCTGATAAAATCTGTCGAAAATTCTTTGTTGATACTCCGGTGGAATTCCAATACCATTATCTTTAACTTTGAATTCAAGATATGTATCTTTTAATTCATACCCGAACTCAATTCGTCCTTCTCTGGTAAACTTAATAGAATTATTAATTAGGTTTGAAAGTATCTGAACAAGTTTAGTGTTATCAGTTACAATATTTGATTCCTCATCAGATAGAGTAGTTGTAAGAGTTAATGAAATCCTATTATTTTTTGCCGGAATGCTGAATTGTTCATTAAGGCTTCTCAGAGCCGCATTAAGATTAAACTCTGTAAGATTAACTTTCGCCTGACCACTTTCAACACTGGCAATATCAACAATGTCATTTATTATTGAAAGAAGCTGATTCCCGCTTTGAAAGATTATATCAGTATACTGAATCCTCTCTCCCGCAGAAAGTTCAGGATCATTAAGAAGCGATGAAAAACCAATAATCGCGTTCATTGGTGTGCGTATCTCGTGAGAAACATTATGAAGGAATGCAGTCTTAAGACGATCGCTCTCTTCAGCCCGTTCTTTTGACGCAATAAGCTCAGCTTCTGCCCTCTTACGCAAAGTTATATCTTCAATCATCACCAGAAAAAATTGAGCTTCATCATTATTATTCCGAATAATGCTCACTGTCGTAGATCCCCAGATATCCAGCCCGTCACGACGGATATATCTCTTCTCTGTGACAAAAACCGGGATCTCACCTGAAAGGAGCCTTAAAAGCGAAATTTCATTTTCTTCGATATAATCGGGATGTGTAAAATCCCTGAAAGTGAATGATTTGAGTTCATCTTCATTATAGCCCATCATTTTGCTGAAAGACAAGTTAGCTCTTATGATACCGAAATCTTTTTCGGTCATTAAAATCGAAAATGGACTTTCTTCAAATATCTTTCTGAATTTCTCTTCACTTTCCACAAGCGTCCGTTCGGCTTTTTTTCTCTCCGTAATATCTCTGCCAATAGTCTGGTAATACTTATTCTCTTCAATATATACTATTCTGGAACTAACCTCTATCGGGAAAGTAGTCTTATCTTTTCTTATGTGAATAGTCTCAAAAGTTGCGAACTCGTTTTCCAGCACTTTCTTAATATTATCGCTAAGCTGAAATAATGTCTCAGGCGCCCGTATATCTGCCAAATCCATACCTATTAGCTCGTCCCTCGTATATTGATAGTATTCCAAAGCCCTGTCATTTGCCTCAACTATTTTCAATTCCTTGTCTATTAACAAAATTATATCATTGGCATATTTTAATATATAGTCAAAATGTTTGACCAGGGCCTGACGTTCGAGTTCAGCTTCATACTTTTCCCTGAAGTAACCAACTCTCTGATTCCTTATTATCAGCCCCAGGAATAAAGCAGAAGTTATAATGACCAGAATAATTATTATAAGTATCATTTTGAATTGATACGCGAGCGGGGCAAGTACTTCCTCCCGGTCCATCTTAACTACCAGATACCAGGGGGTTCCCGGGATTTTATTCATTGCAGCCACAACCGGAACATTCCTGTAATCAATTCCGTCAATAGTACCTTTAAAACCCAGAACCGCCATCGAAGCAGGAAGTTTTTCGGATGATAATGGCATTCGAAATTGAAGGGCACTATTTTCAATATGTCTTAGCTCATTGAGATAAATAATTTCATTCCCTTCTACTCTGAACAAAAGAGATTCTGCGCTTTTACTGGGGGTAGGCCACGACTTAAGCAGTGGATAGAGGATTTCCTGAGGATCGATACGAAGCGCAAGTAATCCCAACACCGTTGAATCATTCTTTTGGCGGTCGATCAGTGGTATTATCAGGTCGAGATGAACAAAACTAACGAGATCTGCTTTGTGAATATCAGTTAATACTATTTTACCATTTTTAACTGTTTCGGCAAGCATAGGCTTAAGATGATCACCAATCAGGGTATCTTCAACAGGACATGCTACCCTGACAGCTCCACTGTTATCTATTAGAAGGACACTTTTGTAATCATAATTATCTTCAAGCGATTTCAGACTCCGGATTATATCACTTTTAAGTTCAGAATCAGACCATCCTTTGAGATACTCTGAGAATTTGTTAATCATTAGATTATTGTCTCCCAGGAATCTTCCATCATTGATCCTTTCAAGCCTCCACTGAGTTATCTGTTTTATCTTCAGGTACGAAATTGATGATAGCTCGAGTTGTTTTTCCGTCAGAAGATTATTCCTCTGATATTTATAGTAAACAAGGCCAGCTATAATTGAGCTGACCACAATGACAAAGAAGAGAACCAGCAACAGTAACGATTGGGGAGGTCTTTGTCTCTGTGCTATCATTCAGATTCTTTTTTAATAAAAACTGAAGCAAGAATTGATATGGTCAGAATTGATATTATTATTCCGAGCGAAGCCAGAATCGGGATCTCGAAATGAAAGTATGAAGTCAGCATTTTAAGTCCGACAAATGTGAGTACAAACGCAAGACCTACTTTAAGGAATCTAAAATATCCCATAATTCCAGCTATTGCAAAATAGAGCGATCGTAAACCCAGTATCGCAAATATATTTGATGTATAAACAATAAATATATTCTTACTTATTGCCAGTATTGCAGGAATACTATCAACCGCAAATATAAGATCGGAAGATTCGATGATCACTAGAACAAGGAATAATGGTGTGGCATAATATTTCCTGTTCTGCCGGATAATTAGTCTGTCGCCGTGCAGGGTTTTGGTAACAGGAAGAAACTTCCTGAAAAATTTTACAACCATATTTTTTTCAGGATCAACCTCCGACTCTTTCTGGAATAACATCTTTATGCCTGTAAAAACAAGAAAGCCACCAAAAATAATAACTACCCAATGAAACCTGTTTATAAGTGCAACACCCGTAAAAATAAATAAACCCCTCATAATCAGGGCGCCCAGAATACCCCAGAATAATATTTTATGCTGATACTGTTCATTTACGGCAAAATATGAAAAAATAAGAATGAAGACGAATATATTATCAACACTTAGCGAATACTCAATTACATATCCTGTCAGGAATTCAAGTGATTTAACCGGACCAAAATCTTTATCGACATAAATAAACAATGCAAAGAGTAATGCCAGCGTTATCCACACGCAACTCCAAATAATTGCTTCCTTAACCGGAACTTTATGTGTATGTTTATGAAAAACACCCAGATCGAGTGCAAGCATTATGAAAACAAAAAGGTGGAATCCAATCCAGAAATAAATGCTTGTTCCCATTTAAATATCATTAGTCTGCAAACTTATGAAAATATTTCTTTAATTCGTTGCTGATAATACACCAGGCTCATGGGTAAAAAGCAAATAGGCAGAAAAGAATTTATTACTAAAGCATTAACCGGAATTGCTGGAATAAGTATGGTCTCAAATAAGATGGCAGGATTATTTTCCAGGATAAACGGATTTAAGACAATCGGACATACA
>Ga0302271_10002325_pt1 | contig 17225 bp, 14 predicted proteins | sample III_Bog_N1_1_FD_198767 | JGI IMG/M metagenome (GOLD analysis project Ga0302271, IMG submission 198767) | Peat permafrost microbial communities from Stordalen Mire near Abisko, Sweden - III_Bog_N1_1 | ecosystem: Environmental > Terrestrial > Soil > Wetlands > Peat | place: Sweden: Abisko...
CCCTGCGATGGCGTAAAGGATAAAATTAGCCACAGATAAGAGATACCTATTGATCAAATCAGATAATTAAGAAATATTTATTAACAAGTTCTAATGTTCTCTCTGTATTTGCTCATTCTTCCTCTTTCAAGAAAATAAAAACATTAGATTGAGAAATTATTAAAATTATTTCACTTTTATAATATTTTTTATTTAAATTGTTTAGTAGATTTATGCTAAAACGAATGGCATTTTGAGTAAATACATGCTTAGATAATAAGCTCGAAGAACTTTACAATTTTATATCACAGTGCTATCTTATTTAATGGATAAATTCAATAATTACCTGTTTCATCTTTCCATCTTTGCTAAAATCTGAAATTATAAAAAAATGATATTTGTGTTTCATTAATTCTGTTACTTAAGAATTTTAGAATAAATTATATTGTGGAGAAAACAACTCCAAAAATCTTATTTTTATTATTATTATTAACTTCTCATTCCTTAATATTTGTATTGCATTGAGTATTACTCCTTGTGAATTACTATGTATTGGTGAACCCTGCATGTCTGGCAGCTTAATTAAGGACTTCTTTGTGATTTTATTGATAAAAATTCTCTTAAAAATATTACTTTTTTTTGAGTTTAAATATTTTTGATAATAAAGTATGTTTCTGAGTAAAGTTCATTTGAAAGCTAATCTATCAGCTTCATCACTACAACCCCCCCAAGAATAATCAAATATCAGTCTGCGTAAATTTAATCCAAAAACAACAACAAAACTAATATAATAACGAATATTATCTCTCATAAACTTCTTGCAGATGTCCGACTACAACTACCTATTCAAATACATTCTTGTAGGAGATACAGGTAGAGTTTAGCAGTTTGCTTAGGGTAGTCCTGTGCTGAGTGCTTTTGGGGAAGCTTAATTGTTGCTAAATATCTCAATATATTTCCAGAATATTTTGGTGATTCTCTTTTTTCGATGTATCAGCGGTAGGTAAGACATGCATTATGAAGAGAATCCTTGAGAACAAATACTATGAAGATGTCCGCATGACTATTGGGCCTGAATTTGGAAACAAAATCATAGACATCAATAATCATGTCATCAAATTGCAGATATGGGATACAGTAAACTAACAAGGGGCGTATTATAAATTACTTAAATATTTGCTTAATCAGAAGGCAGAAATTAATCGCTTTTTGATAAATAATTAACAAAAATAAAAAGTATTCCTATTCTCAAGGATTGGAAATATAATACATTTCTCCTATCTACTTGACTTCTGCTGTATTTTTACTCACAACAATGCCTAACCATTTTATTTTAGGCAGGCAGTGAAGCCTTCAGATCCATCACGCGATCATACTACAAAGGGTAATCAGTTCTTTAGTAAACTTTCGATTAACTTTTAATTATTGTTTTTGATGTGAAACATATGAATGACCATACAGTGTGATTGGTGTGATCCTCGCATTTGACATTACAAACAAATCTTCCTTTAACAACCTCATTTAATGGGTGAACGACGTAGCTGAGAATGGAAATAAAAAAGCTGTAATTGTTGTTGTTGGGAACAAATCAGATCAAGAATCCAAGTAGAATTTGCTAAAATGATTAGATGAATTGCTAAAACATTGTGTTTCGTATTTAAGGCGGTAAGTGACAATGGATGAGGCATATTAGTTCGCTAGATCCTTGAATAGTTAGTAATAATCTCAAACTCAATGAATAAAAATAATATTTTCTTTAAATTGACTTAATAATATAAAAAATGATTGTTGTTATTCCACATCTGAGTGATAATTATGCATTGCTGTTACTGTTTTTTTATAAGATATTTTGAGACATCTGCGAAAAACGGGAAGGGCATCGAAGAATCAGTGTATTTTCTCTCGAAATCAATTCTCTAGGATATCCTAGACAAAAAGATCGATGTTCATAACACAGAAGTAATTGCAAAACAAACACTTATGGGATCTTCATTTAAGGAAATGGGAAAAGGATGTGTTAATATTTGGCAATCAAATAGATAAAAAGATTTAGGAATTTGTTAATTCTTATTTACATAAATTGTTTATCGAGAAGATTAACTGATATTTTTATTCACCATTAGAACACAGGTATTAAAGTAGGAATCAAGTTATCTCAATAGAGAAGTGGTTCATCTCCATTAAGGCTCACTGCTGGTGGTCAAACACCAAGAACTAAAAGATACATTTGCTGCTGAAAAGTTGTTTGTGTTGTTTATTTTTAGTTATCAATGTATCTTAATTTTTTTAGTGTGTGCTTCATTCATTCAATTATGTTTAAAACTCCATTGGCTATGGAATCTTTGAGGAAGATACTACTACTGCTATTGCTGCAGGTTGTGATACGGAATGTCTTGAATGATTCGACTGGATGGGAGATTCCTACAAATAATCTTAAAAAGTTCTGATTTATTTAGATTTCTGTAATATATCAAAGCGCAGAAAGAATCAGAAAAATAATAAGAAATCAACAGGTTAAGTGAGTGTGATTCAAGAGAAACATAAAGACAAAGCATGAACTAATATAACTATCTCTTTAAGTTTATCCTCGTTGGGGATTCAGGTAGGATATTTTATATGAAGACAAATGGAGTGGATAAGAGGAAGGATTTATATTTGCAAAGAGTTTTCGATGCGCTGAAAATATGTTAATACCGCATTTTGATTGTTTATCAATTTGGAATTGTGATCATTTGAATCTTTGGCTAAGGCGTTGGGAAATCATGCTTGCTGATGCGATTCATTGATGATCGATTCCGAGAAGATCATGATGCAACAATTGGCGTTGAATTTGGCACAAAGACTGTTGAAATCAATACATATGCTCTCAAGATATAAGTCTGGGATACAGTAAAATAGAATCAAAAGATACAGAGAGAAGAGAGAAAGAGAGAAAACACAAATATTGTGAAAAAATAACTAATGCAAAAATCGCGGGGGATGATGGCTTATGTTCCAGCGTTTATGAAACATTTATTCAACCCTATTTTTTTTTATCTTTCGTTTCTTTTCAGGCAGGCTAAGAGTCATTCAGATCAATCACCAGATCATATTATAAAGGGTAATAAATACATGAAATGTTTGTTTCTTTCAAGAAATTGCTGAATTTCTTTCTAAACTTCTTCTTTTTCAGATCCGTTGGAGCGATAATCACATTTGACATATCAAGACGAAAGACATTTGAAAGTCTCAATCGATGGCTAAAAGATATTTCAGAATAAGGCAGGGGCGAAGCATTTACAATAATAATTGGAAACAAATCAGATAGAGATGAATAGTAAATCAGAAAATATCCAATAAGAGTTATTTGGTAATTTTTATCATTTTGAAAGTCGCGAAGTCAGTGAATTAGAAGCGCAAGAGTTCGCTAAATCAGTAGGTAGTGTGTATTTCGAGACATCTGCCAAAGATGGCAGCGGAGTTAAAAAAGCATTCATGCATTTATCTAGCACTATTCTTACGAAACTTCTGGAGAATCAAATAGATACTACCAATGAAGTAAGAAGGGTGAATTAGAATTAATATATATTTTATTTATTTTATTTTATGAAAAAAGCGATGTGGAGTCAAAGTAGGCACGAGATCGATTATTTAATTATCAAATAGTAATAAGACTCACCAGTCAATTTAATCTGATCAGCAAGGATATTCAGGATTATAAAAAAGCACTGGAAATGAAGGTGGTTCATATAAATTAATTCCAGATGATAAGGATCGTGAATAGCTGTTAATAAGCTAGAATTAAGAGAATGTTTGTGCTTGCTGAGGAAGCAGTTTATTAAAGATGTTTAGTTATTTTTGTTGAGAGTTTTTGTGTAATAAAAATATTTTAAGAGAAAAGAGTTTGGATACTTTTTTTGGAAGTGAAAATATTTGGGGAAAATTGATACTTTGGTTTGATAGGCATTAGATGGGAAAAAGGAGAGAACCTAAAGAAGAAGTACTGTTTTAGAAGTTGTTTAAAAGAAGAATAAGTTTTTTTATAAAGATAGAATTTGGAAGAAACAAAGAATGAAGAAGAGGTTTAAAGGAGAGAAAATACAGAGAATCCAAGTAGTGGTGAATGGACACAATAAAGAGAAAAGAGAGAGAGAAGAACGAAGTGAAACACAATAAAAATTACACAAGAATTCAATCGGGAAAAAAAACAAATATTATTAATAATAATAAATTAAATAATAATCTTTGAAATCGAAATAGTCTTCTAAATAAGATTGGTTATGGTTTTTGATTGGCTATTCAAAAAGAAGAAATCTGGCACTGATCAGGGAAATAACAAGACTTAGCCGCCATAGTTGCAGAAGTAACCTTCGAATACAACAAGCGGTGCTCCAAAAGCTACTTCTACTGTACAATAAAAGACTGATCAGGGCAAGGATAAGAAGGAGACATCAATCGATGAGGTATAATTTACTTTTTCAAGATATGGAAGGATTGTGGTGTGATAAATGATTTTGATTGTTGTTTTTTGGTAGTCCTAGACATGGATCTATGAGTATTTGCTGTAATATTTGACTTCTCCACTATGGAAAGTACCCATCTATGAGTTTCTAGATGAGAACTGCATTATCTTCGATGATGAAGAAGAAAACAAGTTTTCGTAAGAAATATTCACAGATTAGCATAACTAGAGATATTACATATATTAACTTATTTTATTTGCTCTCTTGAACCTTTCATTGCTTATTTGGTTATTTATTTGAAATATCTATTGTATTAGGTACACAGATGTGCATAATGTAAGACACAAAGAGTTACAGAACATATTTAAAAAGCAGAAAAAAACAATTAGTATTTTTACATTGCATTTTTGTTTTGTAATAGAAATTTAAAAGTCTCATCGAAGGGATGATAAGTTAGCTCTTGGAGGACATTGGCATTAATGAATAGCTTCTGTTGTAGTTTGTGGAGATTGGCTTGAAGAGTTCTCATCACAAAAAGATATTCGAGTAGCTCCTGATAGTGGATAACTTCTTGGTTTTTAAAAAACTCATGGTGAAGCGAAATAAGGAGCTAGAATTAGAAGCTCTCAAGGAAGTCATGAAGCAAGATAAAGAAAGCAAGCCTGAAGATTAAGAGAAATTCAAATTAGCATCGTTAGAAGCTGAAAGAGCTGTAAAATTATCATTTCTTTAGTGATTTTGTTCCTGGGATTGAGGTAATTTGATCTTTTAAAATTTGCATTTAGGATGTAGAACATGCGATCTAAATGAGTAAAGCAGCAGAAGATGAGATGCGAAAATTGCAGGAGATGGAAGACCTTGAATTATAGAAGGTTCTTGAGTTGTCCAAGGCATCATTCTAGAATGAAGAGGAGGATAGAAAAAAAGTGGAAGATACGAAGATTCTAAGCAAACGTGAAAATGAAGAAAGATTCAAGAAAGAAGAACTTGCAAAGAAGCAAGAAGAAGCTAGAGAAATAGCCAGAAGATAAGAGCTGTTTGCTTTAGAATAGGCAAGACTACAAGCTGAAGAATAAGCTAGAAAAGAAGCCGAAGAATAAGCTCGTGTTTTAGCTGAGTAATCTGCTATTGCGAAGAAAGCTGAGGAAGAAGAGAGAATTCGACGTGAATTAGCTGAATAAGAAAGAAAGAAACGAGAGGAAGAAGAGAAACTTCGCAGAGCTGAGGAAATGAAAGCCAAAACTGCTGAAGAAAAGAGACTCGCTGCCGAAGAGTAAAAGAAACGAGAAGCTGAAGAAGAACGATAACGAATCTTAGAAGAAGAACGAAGAGCGAAATATGAAGAAGACAAAAAGAAAAAAGTTGAAGAAGAAAAGAAAAAAATATTCTCACAAATCACATCTTCCAAAAAGGTAAATGAGAAAGAAAGTACAAGATGGAGGAGGTTTCATAGGCTGAGAGAGGAGAGGGAGATCATTGAGAATAGTCTCGGTTAGGGTGATTTATGTTTTTTAGTATATTTTTCTATCTTTTTTAAAGAATTGCCTTAGTTAAAAAGTATTTTTTTAACCCTTTTCTACAGGACTTCAAGGGTTTAGATAAGGCTCCTTAGATGAAGCAGATATCTAGTTTGCCTCCCTTAATCGACAGGAAATTCGAGAAACCCATGGAAGACCTCCTTCTCGATAGAGATTAAATCGTTTAATAGTTAGATTCCTACAAATCAGTTGAGGAACGACTTAGGAACTAGTAACTCCCTGAAAAGCAGGAAGATCCCAACTAATAAGAATCAGTGGAGGAAAGAAAGAAGAGATTGCTTGCTCAAAGAGAGCTACTTCGCAAGAAGAAACAGCAAGAAAGAGAAAAGGAACTCAAGAACTATCAAGAATCTGGAGTACCATCATAGATAAATAAATGAAAAAATGATTGAAAACAGTTGAAAAGTCTTAATAAATTACTAAAAAATTCATTTATTTTTCTTTTATTTGCTAGATGGAGGGCAAGAAGAACCTTGCTTCTTAGGAAACTGTACTTTTGATGGACTAAAACACATAAGGTGAACAACTCACAGCAGAGGAGTTGCAGCACAGACAAGCTCTTATGCAGAAAATCAAGAAGAATATCTGAGAATATTTGTTAGAAATTACATTATGAGTGTTAAATGCTTCTCAGTTGTTATATCAACAAGGGTTAAAATTTAAAAAGCAGTTCTTTTGGTCTATTGGTGCCTTCAATTTGGTTTGAGAACAAAGGATTTACTAAATAAAACGTCTAGTTTGTTTTGACTATCAGAGGAAGTTTTATCCAAATATTACAAATCAAAGAATTTAATTGGAAGACAAAGAATTTTAAGCTGATGCACACATACAAACAAACATTTTCAGCTCTTTTGCTGATGTATTTCACGTAGCTTTTCAGCTAAAAATTTCAAAGGATTAAATCCCATATTCTCACGTTGCTGTTTCAACTCATTCTTGATCTTCTCTTTCTCAGCAGAAATATCCTTTTCATTGTCCTCCTATAAAGAAAAATAAAGTCAAAATGAGAATAAATAAAAAGGAGTAACACTCATAAATACTCCTTTTATTCATTTTTACTTCCTTTTCTTCATTTTCTTCAATAAGTAGCAGATTATTCTTTTATTTGCCCTTATCGTCTTTATTTGAATTTGTAGCACTTCCCGATCCATTGTTATCTTCTAACTTTTCTTTTGATTTTCCTTGCAAATCAGAATCATCAATTTCTTCTTTTCCGTCTTCACCAGCTTCTGGATCATCTTTTGGTTTTCGTTCTTGGAGAATCTTCTCTAGTTCATCTTTTTCCAGTCCAATATCATCGAAATCCATGCTGTCATCTTCACTGCTAACGTACTCACTGCCTAAATCTGCTTTGAGTTTCTCTTTTTCGACACGTTTTTACTCCAGCTTATCGAAAACTTTCTTCCTTTTGAGTCGCTCTTGATGCTTACGGATTTCATCAGTTTTAATTATGTGGTCAATTAGCTTAAACATTGCAAGGGTACAAGGTGAGAAAACATCTAAATATCTGCAAAATTTTTATTATTTTTTAGGCAGAAAATCAACAATACTTAAACTAAGGCTTGATAGAGTTCAGGATAGATTTCTTTACGCAAAAAGGCAACTGGGAGACCTTAGCGTTTAGCCTACTGAGTAAGCAGAGTCTGAATTTCTGCAGACATTATTTTTTGCTTTTTTTTATTCTTGGTTGTTTTTTTTGATAATTCCTAAATGTTTTAATTAACTTCATGCAAAAAGCAGATTCAAAGCAAACGATGAAACGACTGTTATCTAAATTCCTATCCAAAAATTAATGAAGGAGAGGGGGGGATATCTGTGTGATCTAAATCTAAATTAAATGATTTTTCAATACTAAAAAATGAAATCTTCATCCCCGCATAATATCAGCAAATCAAACTCCTTTTCATAATCGATTGAATTGAATGAAATTAACCTTTTCTGTCTAAGAAATATCAGAATAAAAACAAAACAAAATAATCTAATTTCAATCTACAAGAATACACAAACATAGTCTATGGATCAACAAAAGCTCCTTTTAGATTAGTTCTTCGGAGTAGATCGCAATCTCTCCAAATCAGAGAGAAACAAAAAGAAGGAGCACTACAGTGATAAGGAGGTACTAATTGAAAGAAAAAATATATTCATTTCCATGAAAATTCTTCATTTTTAGCTTCTTTTTTATTTATTCATATTCATCATCTAAACTTATTCTGTTTGTAAGGTATGTCCATATTACTTAGTGAGTAGTGATGTATGCTACAAGGAATTGTTTCCAAACACAGCATACGATGATGGACCGTAAGAGAAGCTTGCTTTAATTCTTTTCAATAATGAGCTGATTTATTGGATAATTTAAGGAAAAAATATTCGTTTTTGTTTTTTTAAAACAAGGTGCAAGCTGAGACATGATGAATTCTTCAAGAGATAATTTGAAGATGATCAACAGGAGAAAAGGGCTGAACACGAGTATGTTATAACCAAGCAAGTTATTGGTAACAAACTAGCTTACATCATGGCATGCAAAAAAGAAAATTAGAAAAATGCGAAATTAGTGATTTTAAACGAATGTAATTTTGTTTATTGACTTTGTCTAGAATATCTGCAGAAGAAAGTTGATGATGTGGATCACAAAATTGCTAAGAATAAAGAGCAAAATAAAAAAAAACCTAATGCAGATCTTGAAAGACCAAAGGAAGTCTAGGATAAGTAAAGTATCACAATTTATGACGAACTGGGTTTTTAAAATATGTTTTTTTGTTTTTGTTTTAGGATTGACTATTACGAGAATTAAATCAAGCAATTACTCGAGTAGAGCAAGCAACTTGGAGCACAAGGTGAAATTGAGCAAAGTGAGAGACTATCTGATTAAGCAGAATCGTTGAGAGCTTAGAAAGATGGGATTATCAATATGCATGAAAATGGACCAATGAGTAGTAGTTTCTCTTAGAAGGAAGTTTGCGAAGTCTGTGGTGCTTGGAAAATGACCAATGATAACGATAAAGATAAAAGAGCTTAAACTCACATGGATGGAAAAATACATAGAGGTAAGCAAGATAGAGATAAAGATTAAGGGTAGTTTTAGGGTTTTTAATCATTTTTCTCTTTAAAAAATAAACACATTTTGTTGTATTGCAAAAATGTTGTTTTTATCATGTTTATTTGAATTTCCAATTAGGCTTTGCGATTCTACGATCTGAATTGGAAAGATTAACAGAGAAGAAAGCTTCTCTCAAGTAGTTACTCAAGAAAATGGACAAGGAAAGAGAGAAACGAAGAAAAGTATTTGAAAAATATTGATTATTTAAGATTTCGAGATATTCTGACATATTATTTTAAATTTTGATAAAATCAAGAGTAAGAGCAAATCAAAGGATATCAAGCGAAAAAGTAAATCACCTTAGAAACTGCGCAAAGATAAGTCAAGGGAACGCTCATCATCAAGAGGAAGAGGGAATAATCAAGATAGACGTGACAGAGGGGGAGATAGAAATGATAGGAATGATAGGAATGACAGAGAAAGAGACAGAAACGATAGAGATAGAAATGACAGAGGGGATCGTAACAGAGGAGGTAGAAGATGAAGTGTTTTCACTGTATGTATTCGCTCTCATAATAGAAATTTGTTTTTATATGAAAAAAATAAATAAAAAAGAAAAGCAAATTTTAGTATCATTTTTGTAGCTGTTTTCAGAGATAAAATACAATAGAATAGTTAACGTCAAATCATATTTACTGTTAAAAGTATTATTAAAATCAAAAACAATATCTTATCCAAATAATTGAACTTAGTTTTGACTCCAGTGCAGTGACTTCCTACGTTTTAAAGATGATCTTAGCGAAAGCATGCTTTCTTATTAATTCCATTTATAAAGCAAAAAAAAATATCCCCCCCTCCCATACCCTTCATTCACCCTCCCTTAAAAGAATTAAAATAACCCTTCAATGATTGCAAGAGAGAGAAAAGAGGCAAGGTTTTTCAAGTTTGTTTTCTTACCCAAAGTTTGATAGTCCTTCTTTTCAGACAACAAGATCTCCTTCCTTAAAGCTTTGAAAATCTAGAGTAATTTTGAGGGTAATGATAAGAAGCAGATATCAGAGAAAGAGAGAATCTAATGTTGTTTTCTTGCAGGCTTTTTAATTAATTTGACTTTTTCCTACCCTTATTATCTTTGAAAATACTTGAAGAGAGGTAGCCAGATTGTTTTCAGAAAGTGAATTACACTTGCCTTCATGATCAAGGTTGTTTTTTTATGGCAGGAGGGGAATACAATGATTGATTGCATGTACAAGCACCTAGACATTGAACACAGGAGCTAGATTCTGTGTTATTGTTGCTGATAATGTATGCTTTCCTACTGAAATCAATAACAATAGCAAAAGAACAAGCAGTTAGTTAAGTTTTTAAAAAAAAAATGAAAGATTTTTGCCTCTCGAAAACTCTAAAAGGGCATAAAACTCTAAACAAAGTAAGTCAAAGTTGGCATTATGAAAATTAGAAAAAAAACTAAAGGATAGCTAGCAAGCAGCAGCAAGCAATGAATTAATAAGAAAGAAAAATGAAAAGAAACAAACGAAGAAATGAAGAAGAAAAAAGCAAAACGAAAGAATGAAAATGAATGAAATAAAGCGAAAGAACTCAAGCGAACTTAAACTACTTGCTCAAAGCTTATGTCTATGCTGTATTTTTTCGTTGGTTTTTTGGATGTCTCTTTTGTTGTCGTTGTTTTGTTTCCTTATCCTTCTTCTTCAAGAGAGACTATGCTCCAGAACGAATGCCATTTCTCCTGCAGCACTCACATACTCCACGTCAGTCTCCAGGAAATCTCTCTCTTATCCCTTGTGAAAATCAAACAAACCAAATGAATTATTTTAACTTACACCTAAATCGATTATGTTCTTTGAAACGAGATAGTTTGCAGCATCTACCTTATCACCCTCAAACGATGCTGCTGCATTTCCTTGCTAAAGCTACCCATTTAAAACCCCTGATGCATTCTAACTACTACTAATTGCATTATTATTGTTATTTTCGTCATTATTTTATTAAGGAATTGCTTGCGATTGCTGTTATTGTTATGCGTGCAGTTATTACTGTTCTAACAGCTATGCTGCCTATTATGGATACTGCTACTATACCATCTACTGCTATGCTTTGTATTACCCTTAATGCGCGGCTTAAAGTGCAAGCTATTACTGTTGTTATTGCTGCTAGTAGGTTTGTATTTAGGAATATCCTTAAGAAGCTCCTGGAATTGCAGCTGCTTGACTTCCAGCTAAGGGCGTTTATCCCATTTGAGCTTGTTGCTGTTGTTGTTATGGTAAATTCGCTAGATATTAAAGATCTTGCGTTTATTGCTGTTATTGCTATTGCAAATATGTTTACTAAGCTGCTTACTAGCTTGCTTGCTGATAATACCCATAACCTGCTGGCTGTTGTTATTGTTATTACTGGTAATATGCATTTGCTGGTGTAGGTTAGGGTTAAGGCTGATAAGAAGGATTTGAAGAAGCAGGGGAATTACCAGATACACCATAGCCATTTGAATTATCCTACGAGTACTACTGCATTTACCCGTAGTATTACGAAGGATATTAACTTTGGTAGTATGACTGCTACTGAGCTGCGAGAGATTATGGTTGTTATTGTTGCTGTTATGCGTATGATGCGTACTAATTCTAATAATAGTCATATCCTCCTTGCTGTTGTTGTTATTGCTACCCATGTGGTGTCATTGGCAATGTTCCAGCTGATTAAGCACCTTATGGATAATACTATGAATACTGTTAAAGTGGTTACCCATACATATCCATGCCATTATTTGGTGGATATCCATATTGTCCGTAACTTTAAGCAGCAGAGATAGCCATAGATGCTAGTTAAGCTTATCTGCTGACTGCTTAGGAGACCTTAATGAACTTTCCTTTGAAGATTGACCCATTCATTTCATGGATGGCACGTTGCCCTTCTACGGCGTTGGAAAATTTCACGAAACCATAACCTTTACTGAGTTTGCTGGAGGGTTCAGTGATGATTTTGGAGCTTGTAACAGAAGAGTATTTCATGCGGAAATGGTCAGCTAGTTACTGCTCGTTGACACCTAGTTCGAGCTCACCTACATAGATCTATTAGAGAAAAGGGGAAAATGAGGATACAAAATATGGTAAAATTGTAGGAATAGTTTACGGAGAACTCTGAAACAGGAGTGTTGATGGCTGAGCTGGAACTTGCACTAGATGCTGTAGCTGCACCAGAGTATGATGGGAAACCAGTAGCTGGACCACCAATAGGGCGAGTTATACCAGTATTTGTAGCTTTGAGATTTCAAAAAAAATAAAAATAACCATAATTCATCAAATCTGTGTAGAAATCTGTTTTTTCAGATTCAGGTTGTTGTCTAAAATGATTTATTTCTTACGATTTTTGCCCCAGTTCATGCGAAAAGTTCCTGAAGCACCTGGAATTGGCTAAGAATTGTAATTCATCAAGATTTTCTCTGCCATATCATGAGCCTAGAACTCCACAAAGCAATAACCTATGAGATATTTCAAAATACAAATAAAAGTTATTGAGAAGTTGAACACAAACGAACAATAAGTGGTCAAGAATGATTAAGGCTTAGAAAAGATATGTGATTCAAAGTTAAGTTTACCAGCTGGTAGATTGGTTTCCTTGCTTCGGATGAGCTTCACGCTGATCACTCGACCTGTTGATAGAATATAAATTAAAAAAAAAATTGAGCAAAGAATCCCATAACTTACCAACTTTATTGAAGACATCTTCGACGTGTTTTTCATTCATCCACGGCTCAATATCTCCTATCCAAAGAGTTCTAAGATCGTTAGTGCCTGCGCCCATTATTGGTTGCATATTCATTGCTTCTTTAAATTGTGTAAGGAAGGGTACGGGGGGTTTTAAAGTTGTTTTTGTTTTTTTATTTAATTTTTCTCTTGGAAATTAATTAATTAATCTATCAATTTGATTAGATTCTTTTCGCCTTTTAGTATTGGATTACCCACTGATAGACAAGAGGATGATTCCTTGTTTTATTAAAGTTTTTAATTCACAAAAGTATTAAATTTAGATTCAAAAATATTAACAAAATATGCAAGAAATATTTGTTTTCTTTTTTGTTTTCATGTTCTTGCGCGCATCTTTTGACATTTGAAAACCCAAAAATAACAACAACAAGCAGCTTAACCCAACTAAGAAATCAGATTATATACTCTATGTTAAAAGTCTAAAACGCTTACAATATTTTAATAAATAGATATATTATTAGCAATTAGAAATAAAAGATTTTGGATCACAGAAAAAAAGATATAATACTGCAAGGCAGAAAATTAAACTCGATATCCTCTACAGGTTGTTCTCATAGAAGCTGATATTATTCTGCCAGTTTTAATTCATGAAAACAACTTCTTTGAGGAACTAGTTGGGATGAGTTTCAGCTACTCGATCTGCTTTGAAAAGAGTCTCTTCTCCTCTATTTTAGTTTGTAATGTAAAAAACAAGCATAAATAAAAACAAATATTGTATGTTTTTTTGTTCTTTTCTTTTGTACCTTCGGAGAATTCAAACAAAGACAATTGCTTATATTTCTTGTAACTTTCTTCTCTTCTGAGCTCATCGAACAACGGATGTGCAAGTGCCTCCAATGGAGAAGGTCTTTCAGAAGGTGCAAACACTAGCACCTTTGATATTAGATCGATTAGATCACCATATTAACTCCTCTCATTCTCTCTAGCTTTGTTCAATGACTTTTCAAATACTTTTTGCCAGGAATATGATTTTATCTAAGGGAACCTAAATTCTGTGTAGTTTGGATTCATAAGCAAGATCTACTACCGAGTAGGTGTCCCAAGTATTCTGATGATCTCAACTAGCTAATCCAGAGAGTTTTCACCTGGAAATAATGGCTCACCTAACATCATCTCGGCTATCACACATCCTAGATTTTATGAGATAAAAATATTGATAAAAATGATTTTCATCAACTATAATTGCGTACCCATTGACCACATATCGATAGAATTCGTGTAGTGTTCAGCCTTGAAAATCAATTCAGGTGCTCGATAGTAACGAGAACAAATGTACGAAATGTTAGCCTCACCTATTTTGCAAACAAATTCATTTTAAAAGAGTCGAATTGGGATTTATTCCATGGCTAAATTTTGCTTAGAAAGTTAAGAGAAAAGCAGCATCAAGTAATTTCTCACCTTCTTTGAGTATTTTGGCTGATCCGAAATCACATATTTTGAGTTTTTTGTCGTCTTCACGATCATTCACTAATATGTTCTAGGGTTTGATATCACGATGGCAAATTTTCCTCGCTTCGAGGTAAGATAGCCCCTTAAACATCTGGTAAGCATAAAGTCTCACATCCTCGATTGGCATGATTTCGTTACGTTTTCTTCTATCTCTGATCACCTTGGAAAGAGGAAAGCTCATATATTCCATGATGAGATTCAAGAACACCTCGTCTTACTACATATCATTTAAAAAAAATCAGCAAATTATCCTAATTATTTTTTGAACTCCTGTCAAAATGGCTGTTACCTTTTCTCCCTTGGTTTCAAAGTCTTCTTTGCATTTCACTACATTCTAGTGGTTAAGGGTAGAGATAATCTCCTTTTCTCTGTTTTTGTATTTACGATCTTGAAAGACTCTTTTCACAGCAACCTCTACTCCATTCAATTCTGCCTGCAAAAAAAATACATCAAACAATAAAAGTTTAGCATCATCATTTTGAAAAATATTCATATTTATACCTTGTAGACGACACCGAAAGTACCATTTCCTATGACTTCTATGATCTTAAGTCCTTTTGGAGGCTACCAAAATAAATTAGAATTTACTAATATTCTCTTTGCTCTAAAATATTTATTTAAATAATCATGTGCTTACTCCACGAATTTCATTCTTTTTTCCACTTGAATCACTAATAATTCTGTTACCACCTGTGATGCCACTATTATTCTATGCACCAAAGGTAGAGCTACCACCTACCTGCAGCTCCATTCAGCGTTAAGGAGTTTTTTTTCCGCAAAATTATCTTTTAACTCTTTTAAATCCTCTTTGACTTTTTCTGATTCAATAATTCCTCGTTTTTTCTCCTAATTCACCCCTCTTTTTAGATGAAATTATCCTTTTGATTTCTCCATAATTGATTTGAAATCGTAAAGGCGGTAAGGTAATTAATTCATTGTATTTCCCATAAGGCAATTATTAATCATCAAAAAAAGAAAAAAGGAAAATAAATTCTTGAAAAAGAAACAAAACAATAAAAAAGAAATAACGATCTATTGATGCTATGTATGCAAACAAATATGAGCAAAATTTTTCATAAAAAATACAAAAATCGACTTCCTTATATACGATAAGAGCAAAACAGTGATATGAGTGGAAGTCCTCCCTGAGAAGAGGATTCATATCCTGAGCTCGCTTTCCTAATCTTAAATTGCACATAAACAAGATGCTAATACATGCAATCGTTAAATTCTAAATGAGCAGCACGTCCCGAAAAATATATGTCAAAAATTAATCATTTTCAAACATTATGAGTTTTCAATTATTTTTATGAAAACGATCGAATAAAATGCATATATATTTTACTAAAAATCGATAGCCTCGAATATCCTAATTGCGTTTCTTCCCCTATTATGAACATAGACTTGTATTCAAGTTCTAAAAATAATTATAATTGAAATATTTTTAAAAAGAGATTAAAAAAATTAAATTTAAAATATTGTACAATTTATCGGCAAGATATTTTGAGATAAAGAGCGAGATGCTACGTAGTTAAAGTAGGCTAGATGAGCTTTATAAGCGTTCATGAGAGCGCATCTTTTAGTGATATGAATGATAGTAAATGGAGACATTGTGATAGCTCATCAAAGCTCATTAGTAATTTGATTTGATTTTTAAAATATTTTTAAATTCTGTCAGTTAGGGAATTCAATGTAGAGTTGCATTGCAGTACATTGATATTTGCAGTCAAAAATATTAAATTAACCTTACTAAGCTTGTTTTTTTTCTTCTCAAAATCGTCAGTTAGGAATTATCCTTAGCAGCACTTATTTCTTTTGTAATTGAATTTAATTCCCCAAAAAGTATCTCCCAGAATTTAAAATGATATGGATTTTGTTATGGGATAAAAAGTTAAATTTTTGTATGTTAATTTACAAGAGTTATCTCATTCTGTGTATTTAACATTAAGATTAAAATAAAGTGGGAAATAGAAGAAAACTACATGAGAAAATCAAAAAAGAAACAAAAATTACATACTGTGAAATAAAACAAGCTCTGAAAAGAATATTTTTTACTTTTTCAGATAAAAACCAAAGAAAAAAAAGAAGGGAAATCAAATTTACTCTTTAATAAATTAACATGGAGAATACGGAATCAAAAAGCCAATATATTTCGCATTTTTTTTACCTTAGCCACTTCAGTTTTTGAACCACCTGCAGCATCTTAAATCGCTACAGAAACCACCGCAATTTTACAATCTTTGATCTCTCTTATCCATTACGAAATCATCATCATCATAGTAATTGAGAGAGATCATTGTTTTGTTAAATTCATCGAAATTCAACATCTTTTATGGATTCCGCCTTAATAAACTCCTGTCATTGTTTCATAAAGAACATCACATCGTTTTCAACAATTTCAAATATTCCAAATTACTCCATTGCTTTTTCGGAGCTGCCAATACAATATGAATATTTCCACTTGAAAAAGAATTTCAACTTTTTTTTAAAAGAAAAACGAAAGAAATAATATATTCAAATAAAGATAAACAATAATTTCAAATAAAAAACATGCAATATAAAGGCAAAGTACTAATTTACGAAAAATTAGCAAATATGCTAGATTTTTTGAATAAGGAAATGTTGTTATTAGTGCATTATAAAATAAATACTCAAGTTAGACAAGAAAAAATAGGTTTCGATAAAAAGCATCTAGCTATGTTAAGGAAAACTAAGGATTTAATTGAAGAAATGTATTAAAATGTTGCCATTTCTTTGATTGATTTGTTTAAATTCGGTACTGGAACAATCAGAATTCTTTGCGAATGAAATGAGAGTAATTTACCAGACCTTTAAAGGTATCAAGAATTCCTTGTTAATCAGTAAATAGTTCTCTTACACTTTGAATATATCGAGGGAAGAAAACCAAAAGAAAAGACTTTGTGAATATTGGGAAATATAAACTTATTTTAGTAGATCTACTATTTCTAAGGGCAATCTTAGTTCTGAAAAGGAAACT
>Ga0302271_10002327_pt1 | contig 17223 bp, 9 predicted proteins | sample III_Bog_N1_1_FD_198767 | JGI IMG/M metagenome (GOLD analysis project Ga0302271, IMG submission 198767) | Peat permafrost microbial communities from Stordalen Mire near Abisko, Sweden - III_Bog_N1_1 | ecosystem: Environmental > Terrestrial > Soil > Wetlands > Peat | place: Sweden: Abisko...
CTTTCTGATGAGGAGATCAGTGGACTTTTGGTACTTTCTGATTTCTCTGAGAGCAACGGTGCCGGGTCTGAATCTGTGGGGTTTCTTGATTCCACCGGTGGCGGGGGCGGACTTTCTTGCAGCCTTGGAAGCGAGTTACTTTCTGGGGGCCTTGGCAGCAGTGGATTTTCTAGCAGTTTGTTTAGTTCTAGCCATTTTTAGTTAGGTTTTAGGATTTGTAGGAATAATAATTGTTTTTGATTAGAAATCTTTTGCAGAGGTTGAGTCTGTGAGGTATTTAACCTTCAAGGCAATCTCATGGGATGAAAGCTAATTAGCGAATTGAGACGTATGTGATTGGATAGATATTCAAAAAGTGGGATAACAATTCGATCAGCCAATCAGAAGACTGATCTTATCAAGACTAGGATAAGGACAGATGATTATAAGAATTGAGGCGGGAACGTTTGTTTGATAATAGTTTTAAAGTAAAAACAAGCGAAATAAAGTAATAAAAATATCAGAAAATGGCTGGCGGTAAAGGCGGTAAAGGAATGGGCAAAGTTGGTGCCAAGAGACACGCAAAGAGATCCAACAAGGCTTCTATTGAGGGAATCACTAAGCCCGCAATCAGAAGACTCGCAAGAAGAGGTGGTGTTAAGAGAATCTCCTCTTTCATCTACGACGACTCCAGACAAGTCCTCAAGTCTTTCCTCGAGAATGTTGTCAGAGATGCCGTCACTTACACTGAGCACGCTCGTAGAAAAACCGTCACTGCTATGGACGTTATCTACGCTCTCAAGAGACAAGGAAGAACCCTCTACGGATTCGGTGGTTGATCGACTAACAATCTTTCTCACTAATTTAAACAATCTTACATATCTATGTTAGTACTCGAGTCAAAGGTCTTTTTCAATCCAAAAAAAATAATTCCCTTAAATATCTTTATCTTCTCCCCCCTTTTTTCCCCTTCTAATCCTAACCAATCACATCAAAATTTTATCCATAAAAACAAATGGAACGTTTAAACAAACAAACACCAATAAAAGGAATAACCCCAAGCTAAAATTTCTCTAGACATAATTGTTTTAGTTCTTTAAAAGCAAACCTTATTACAATATTATCCAAAATAGGGTAATAAAACAAGAAAAATGGTTCGTTTTCTTAGCAAGGAAATATTCTAAGATATTCTAAAATGACAAAAGATGAGTTCATCTATTAATTTTAGGTTTGTTTTTCAAGTATAATATCTCACATTTTGTTGAAATCTTACAAATAATTAGCTATTTAAGAACCATTTTCACACAATAAAAAGAAAAATTCTTTTTAACTTCCAAAATTTCATGAGATCTACGATCTCTCTCAATTTGCATTAGCAGTCTTATCCTACTCCACAATTACTTCCTATCCTTGTTTCGTTTATGCTTCTTCACTTCCCTTTTTATCAACATCTGCAGTATTTTCATTTCCAGTCCCATTATTGTCTATCCCTTGAGCCTACAATCCATTATTTTTCTATTACTCCTGCTATTTTTTGTTTTCAGCTTAAACCTATTCATCTTCTTCTCCAGTTTATTCAGCTACCATTGAATTCTATTTAGATTTAGTGGATTATTTCTTCTTTCCTTTTTTCTTTGGTAGTTCTAAGAAATGCTATTGGTCTTCTTATAACCCGGATAATTCTCGTTTCTTTTTACCAATTTCATCCATAGAAGAATGACGTCCTTTGCTAAGTCCTTTGTGGAATTAGAAACATAATACAAAAAACAAATTAAACTTAAACAGAAAAGATGTGATTCTTTTACTGCTAGTGGAATGAGAATTCAAAGCAGAAGTTGTTGCAGTGCCAGACATAAACGATCCCTCCATCAAGAAACAATTGTAAATTCTCCCTTTTCAAAAAATAATCAAAAAAAGAAGAGAGTTAAAAATGATCAAATGAATCAACTAAATCTACATGATTTTGTTGTATTTTTAAAGCATTTTACTTGATCTCTTAGTGATGTTATCCTTATACTTGATACTCTTCTCAAAATCCTTATCCATGACTTAAAAGTTTATCGTGGAGTTGGCATTCCTTAACCTCGTCGAAAGAGACTATTTTCATGTAAAACAAACCAAAAACAGACATCAATAATTGTAGAATTGTTATCCAGTCAATTCTAATGACTCAATAAATTCATGATTCCATTTATTTATCCCCATTTTATTAGCTTTTACCTTGTTTTCCTCATAGACTTTTTTTTCGGTGGCAATTTTCAGAGGCAAGAAGAGACTTTTAGGTGCGGAATGTGTCTGAACAGCTTTGATTAGATGATCTTTACTGTACTCCCCTCCCTTTTTTTTAACTTCGAGCATTTTATGGATAAGTGCTCCATTTTCTTATTCGATTGCAAATTAACGTTCTATGAATAACAACATGGGTACTATTAGAATTTTTTGAAATTTGAAACTAATAATCACAGCAGCAAATGAATTATTTCAATCTTTTGCTGAAAAAATAAGATACCTTTGACAGGTTTAGAAAGTGATACATTGCGTTTCTTCATCACGTATGGGGCTGAATTGTCCACAAGAATTTTTCGAGATGTTTGCATGTTGACTAACTGCATCACATGCTAATCATATGACTGAGTAAATAACAAAATGTAATACATTGTAAGGAATCAATAATGTTGAAAGAAAGAATATATCTGAGCAAAATGAGGGGAAATAGATAAATAGCTATGTTTATGTGTTAATTCGTTCTGACATATTTCAATTATGCTTCTTTGTCTTGGGTGATGACATTGCTCCTATTCCAGAAATTCACTACAGAAGTCTTCATGATTCGACGGAGTTATTTATTTATTTTACCAGCTGCTAAGAATTAATCTCAGATGTTTTACTTTTTTTCTTTTTCATTCACTGTTTTCACTAATTCACTAATTACCTCTCTCTCTCTTTCTCTTTCATTCTCGAGCAGTTATTAATTAATTATCTCCTCAAAAAAGGCACAAATAAAATCTCTCAAATAAATGCACTGATTGCATTCTTTTTTCAGAAATAGACTCAGCATTTTGAAAGCATAAACAAATACAAACTTGTAAAATACATTGGATAGAAAGAGAGAAAATAAGTGAAGTTGCTGATATTATAGTTATATTTTATTTGTTTCATTATTTATTTTGCATCGAAGACCCTCTCACAATAAGAGATTATTAAGCAGAATCTGTATCGTAAAAGGAATCAGTCTGGTGGTGTTCTTCTGGAGATTCATATGGTAAAGATGTTCTTCGATACTTATATGCAGAGCTATTCGATGCTGGATATTACATAATCGAAAAGGAAAAAATAAATGAATGATTGGGTTATATGAAGATTTTAATGACAATTTATATGGTATTTAGAGTGAATAAGTATGTGTGTGAGAAAATGAATAGAAATAAAACCTGCTGATGCAGTGTTATTCGCTGAATGCAGTTTTGTGTAGATGCCATGGTAGAACAGGAATAGTCGAAGAATGAATAGGATTTCAATGAGAACAATCGTGCAAAGGGGGACTAAAAAAGGCATATCAATTTGATCTGAGATGTTACTAAGTGATAAGAATATTGAAAGAGTCACTGCGCATGCGTTCAAAGCAAAATCTCTGAAAAAAAAGTTGATGCATTGATTCAAAAGATAAAGAAAAAATACTTGCAATTCCTTAAAAATCAAGTGCGAAAATTGTATAAATCTAAAGATAGATGGGTCTTACAGGAGGAATGTTAGGAGGAAATATTTGGAGAGATGAAAGAATATGATGTTCCACTCAAAGATCAAAAACAATATGAATACCAGAGACTGTACAAAAAAAGCAATAAAAAACATGTTAAGGACTAGTATTTATCGCTTTATCAACTGCCTTTTTTCATTATATTTTGTTAAAAAGTGTCTTTACTAAGCAGATCACTCCAAGTTCGAATTGATATTCGATATTTGAGTTGATTATCAAGTACACTTCATAAGAAGCATACGAGATCATGAGAAAGCAAGTCCACAAGAGCACCCAAAGGATATTTCGTCTAGTTCTGCGGATACCTTTAGTGTCTAAGGTTGTCTAATTGTTCCGCTTTTTGGAAGCGGAGGCGGAATCCTTTAGACGCATGATCTCTAGGATAAGATTCAGGATATAAAACTAACTATCTAAGTGACTAACTCTCTCTCTATCTCTCTCTTCCTTTAAATTTTTAATAAGTAGATTCACTAAAATATTAATACGATTACTTAGTCGATTTTGCGATCATTGAAAATCCTCAACTATTTTAAAGAACTGTAAAGGATCTTTATAATGAAATCTTAAAAGATTGTTGATAATTCTTGAATCCCTTTCTTGGACTATTTTGTTCCATCAAAGAGACTAATAACAAAAATATAAATACAACCAAACAATAAACAAACACAATACAGGATAATTGAAACTACAATTTTTAGATTTTCTAGTCAAATAGGGACAGGAATTAAAGATAAAAGAAAGAATAAAATAGTCAAACCGACTAAGAAATAGCCCTTTTAGAAAACTAGAGTTCATTTACAATAGAAATTACATATTTTTTAATTTAGGCATTTATTTGTTATTCTTTTACTTTTAGATAAAGCAAGTACATTTTTATTCATTTAACAGTAAGGAAAATATGCAAATATTCTCTTCAATTATTAATGTAATATTTTTTTTTTGCTAAATTCAATTCTTTTCTCCTATTATTCACACGTTTCTTCATTTTTTCTTTTTCTTTGACTCCTTAGGTTTTTTCTCTGCAGTTCCTACTTGCTTGATAACAGGAGAGCTAGGATCATTATCACTATCTGTTTTTTCTGTTTCCTCATTAGCTTTAATTTTTTCTTCAATTCTCGCTAATATTTCTGCTTTTTACGCTTCCATTTTTTCTAGCAAAGCAAAGGACTATTTCGCTGCAGTATCAGCTTCTCTTAATTTCGATTGCATGTTCAATCTCTTCACAACTAATTCCTCTTTCTACTTTTTTAAGTTTATCTTTTTTTATCCAATCGTCGCTTTCATCTTGATCACTTCTTGATTCAGTTTCTCTGTCGATTCTTCTAATCCTTCTCTTGTTTCTTTATGCTTATTAGCTTCGATGTCTTAAAACCTCCTTTGCGCTTAGATGCTTGCTTCCATTTGATCGTATTCTTCTTAAACTTCTTTCTTAATAGATTCAATGCTCATCATTTTTTGTTCCTCTTCGTTAAGTAAGTTCTGCAAATGTTCTTTAATGACTTCAATCTAGCTTACAAACATATTCTATTAGTTATACTTCAGTCTAAGTTGATCATCTAGATCTTCGTTATCTTTAGATTTCCCTTTCATGCTTGCTAGAATATCATTGTAAAGAGGTATTTTCCTTTATTCGGACAATTATATGTTGATTTTGATTTATATTTGCATTTTCTCAAGGTACGAATAGTTTATTGGATTCCTTCCGACATCTACTTTCCTTATGTTAGTGTTTTTCTCTAGACTGTTACACAGAACTGCACCTACACAACTATGGAAGCTATTCTCTCGTAAAATAAGAGTATTCAAATAAATTGCTTTAGCTGCACTTCCTGCTAACGCCATCCCTCCTTCATCTTGGATCTTGCATAAACTCAGATCTAAGCACTGAAAATCAAAGAAAGGGATTTAGAAGTAGTTTTGGTATTAGAAATCAAGATAATTTGCTTCTTTTTAATTGATATTTTTTCTTTATTATTTACTTGTAAAAATGATTTATGAGAAAGAGCCTCAGCGAATGCTTTTGCACCTTTGTCTCTAATCGAATTGTCTTTCAAATAAAGATTCAAAAGTGTCTTGTTTTTCTCCATTCCCACAGCAATGCACACTGCTCCTTCTGGTTGTATTTAGCATCTCTCCATCGACAAATGAACCAATCCAGTGTTTTCAAAAAGAAATTCTGAAATTCGATTAATCTATGTGCCTTAGAAATCGTTATCATCTAGCACAAGTTTCCGAAGAGTCTGATTCTTATGCATTGTATCTAAGAACCCTGCTAATCCTTTCGAAGTTATCTCATTTCCAGATAAATCTAGTGTCTCAATCGAATAAAACTTTGAGTGCACTCCAATATCCTAGAAGAACCCTAACCCAGCGTTTCCAAGACAGTTATGTGAGAGAATCAAATCTACTAAGCTCGTATTCTAAATGCCGTTCACAATAAACTCTGCAGAAGCAGATTCTAGAGAATTATACGATAAATCTAGCATGGTTAGTGTTCTTCCTTCACTAACTCCGTTCATAATTAACCTCACCTACTCTAAATTAACCTGCGTTGCTGCAAGACGTAAGAACTAAATTGCAGGATTCAATCTTAAAAGTTCTCCAAGACGAGAAGCACCTTTCAATCCAAGACGATTTCTGCTTAACCCATCTTTACTTGAGACATCCAATGAAACCAGCGTAAAATTATGGAGCAATCCCACAAATAGCAACTCAAATCCTTCTGGTCCAATTCCGTTACTTCCAACATCTAAATGAATCAGTGAGCGATTGAAAGATAGCATTTCCGCAAGAGCACAAGCACCTTCATCACCAATTTGATTTTTTTCAAGATAAAGTCGAGCGAAATGATCGTTCTCCTTGAGAACCGACGCTAGCAATGCAGCACTTCTTGAACCAAATGACAACTCTCCTAGTTTGAGGCATCTTTTTAAGCAATTTTTTTTAATCCTCAAGATAAATGTAGTCGCCTGCTCGGGGATATAGTCCATGTTATTTTCAATACACTTGGCTGAATATAGATCAAGGATATCATCAACATGCAGAGAATGGATTAATTCTGCTTTGACATACGCTTTTTGCACTTCTTCTTCGTCGGCAGCTCCAAGAAACCTTTGTTCTTTCTCCCATGCTTTGCAATAACTGAAATCATTCATATTGCTGTTATTTTATCTAATTACGCTGTTTTACGTGTCCTAAACCTACATAACTTAGCTGTTAAGAACATTATCATTTAAGCTCTTCTTCGAGTGAAAGTTGGCATTAAAGTCATAAGGACTGCTACTAAGATAACCACTGTGTTCATTGAGATTTCCTGATAATTTATGTTATTTTTTTCCATTTTGCAAACTAAAACTGCTATTATCTAAATTATTGCAATAACTTTAGTTGTTTTAGCTCGAAACGATTATTCTTGTTGGTTTTCTTGTTTTCTTGTGTCCACTTTAACCAGCTGAAGCATTCGCAGTGATCGATCGAGCTTTCGCAGATATCGAAAACAACGTATTTACCATAGCATTATTTGTAACTCTAATTCTCTAACTAGGAATTGTACTACCTCCTATTTGTTACAAATCTTTGCAGGTACACTTAATGCCTATTTCTTGCCCACACCTGGCACACAGGTTACCAATACCACTCGCTCGACGAGGCTTGGTATCACTGAGTTGAATCTGATTTGAGTTTAACTCAAATAAAATTGAGTTCTTCATTGGAGTAGCTTTGAAACTTCCATCATAGAACGTCTATTCCCTCTGAGTCTATTTGCTCAAGCTGCGGGACTTATTGAACTTATAAAACTAATATTTAGTACCTTGCGCTTCATCGATCTTGTCTCTGAGATCGTTAAAAGTAGCATTCAGCTTTTGAAATTCGTTTCGTCGACTGTTTGCTTTAGTTTACCTCATTTAGCCTCCTGTCCATTCATTTAGGCTCATTTTTTTAGATCACTCTCACAATTAATCACAATAAGACTTTATATATATCTTCAATCCCATCCGTTCTTTTCTAACGAACTACTTGTAATCAATATCTATCAAGTGATTAAAAAAATAATCTTCCCCACTTTTTCTCTTTTTCTTCTTTTATGTTTCTTTGTTTTTTCTCCCTGAATATACATTTCAATAACCACACAAAAATCAAGAGGATATTTCATATTGGACAGTGCTACATGCATTAGAATGTGTTAGGGTATGCTACGAATCAACATCAAATTCAGATTTCAATAACTTCTTTTTACATGAACGATTGATCTCTAAAATCAACGGAGATAATCCCTTATTAAGCCATTCCAAACTCTTATTAATACTCCAAGCTATCATAGATTATTTTCCCTTTTGCATTGCGCAAGTAATTGATGATGAGAAAGGCTGTACCAACTCCGAAGAAAGAAATGAATATTCCAAGTACGACATTTTGTAAAAATTCATTTGTATTCAAGGATGGTTTTTCATTGTCTAAAACTGGATTAGTAAGATTAGCTGACAAGCTAGGGGAAGGAAGTGGTTCCTAAGAAAAACAAAAAACTTATTAGATGTTGTGATAGTGATCCAAAAAATGCAACAAATTGTTTAAAAATCTTACATGATTTGCATCATGAGGATAATTTGAATTCATTTGAGTGTTCGTTTCTCCCTATAATTAAAACAGTTATCCACTCAAACAATATCCAATCATCAAATTGTCTTATGCTTACAGTTGATGTTGCGTTTGGTGAATTTTAGTTAGAATCATGTGTTTTGTGCTGCAAAAAAAAAATAGAAAAGGATGGAAAAATGAAGAAAATAATATGTTTATCTGTTTACGCTTTCATCTAATTACGAAGGTGAAGGCTCAGAATGACCAGAATGACTTGCACTTTCTCCTATGACTTCCTTCTAAGAATGTTAATATTTATAATCACTACACAGTTCCTAAATAGTTGAAATATTTCAATAATCTATTACTCTGTGTAAACTATTGTTGCTCGAACCATGACCTCCATGAATATATCGAGTTATATTCAAAGGAAAATCAACTGCAGATTTCCTTTCAATAGTGCAGAATATTTGCTAGCAACACAATGCTAAAACTGCAAAAATCAGTAGCTTATTCATGATTATTTTGTTGGCGAAGTTGCCTTTTCTTTTTCGAGTTATCACTTTAATAAGGAGTTTTACAGATATTTTATGCCACAAAATTGTGATCTGTTTTTGTAATTAATAGGTATAACCAAGTATTTTTATCAACACTAATTAACTAACCTTAAAAAAACTAACCAACCAACCCATCGACAATAATATTCTTTTCGTTTTATCTACTTCATTTGTTAAAATAGTAGTTCGTTCACATTTTGTTAAATTCTTATCCTGTTGTTAAAATTATTTAAAAATTCTAGAACATTTTCCATTTAAACAGCTTTACAGTATGGATTTAAAAATATTGCAAATTCTGTGCCTATTCAGATTTAAAAAGTAATTAAAATTACATCATTTCATTCTTGAGAATGTTAATCTTTTGCAAACAAAAATAATTAATTAGTTAAGTGGAATTAATTATTTTAATAAGGAAGCATCTTAGAAGAGAAGAGAGAGAGTGTCAGAGCACATCAAAAAACAAAAAAGGGCTCATGACCGAAAAGAACAACAAATATGGCATGCTTGAAGAAGACCAAACATTAAGCGGCTTTTCTTAATCGAGCGTGAAACCCTCGTTCAACAATTTTCTCTAGCCAACAAAAGCCAACACAAAAAAAACTGCCTATCAATTCAGAGCACTTTTTTATAAAAGTCTTGCGCTTTAATCTAAACAAATTGGCACTAACACATGCTAGGTGATAACTCCATTGATATGCTTAGTGTTTGTGTTCTTGATTAAGAAACTTGTTGAGACAGAATTCGGCACAACATATTCTCTGGATTATCCGTTTATTTTCAATTTACCTGGCGTCTACTCTCTTTATCCGTATGTAGATAACTCAACATGTCTAGAATGGTATGCCTATGATTTCGGTGCAAATGCAACGTAAGCTACTAAGGACTTCATCGGATTCAACTATGGGATTAGCTCAGAACATCCAGAAGGCATGCTGAAGAATATCTTCCAAGATAAGAACAAATGCCAATTTGAACCCAAATACAAAGAGCAATCTGTTTCCAGAAATGTCCCATTTTTTAAACAGCCACCTGTAAGATTAATAAAAAGTTCATTTGAATGAAGAAGATTTAAATCTAAGATGTTTGTTTGTTCTTTTTTTTCTTCCCAGGAAGGAATTTCTATCAATGAAGAAATCTACGAATCAATTTAGATTCTCAATAATGTTCCTTATCAGCGTGGAATAGATCTGAATAGTATAATTATTTATTCTTTTATTAAGTCAAGAGATTAGATTTTTGAGATGATCTTTTGAATTTTGCTATTATTAGGTTTAGATATTCTGCCTGATGGCGCAGTTTAGTTCTTTGAGGCTTCTAAAGATAAATTGAAATATAAGGTTTAGGTAAATGATTTAAGGATCCCTGAATATCACAGGAACAATGGTGTGACCAAATACAGGTAAGATCAATATGAAAATGAAAAAAAAAATGAAGGGAGGGGTTTTTTGTTGTTGCATTTTTGGAGTATTTTTTTTTTGGATGAAGATAATTTAAACTGGATTTTTTTAATAAAATAGGTTTAAAGTAGAGAGTATGGATGCTCCTGTGAGTGAACTGCGCGTCGCTGAGGGTCAAGTTGGGTTAATAGATTTAATCAGCAGAGCATATTTGTAGGTTTTTAACTAAGATGTATGGTTAGTCTCAGGGATTTAATACATGCCATTTGTTGGAGAAGATAAGGCGTTTGTAATGAGAATAATAAGTATAACTGGAGCAACTCTGTTTCCTCTTGCTCTGGGTTTGCTGTTACCAATATTTATGTATGTGATTGTACTCGAAAAAGAAGAAAAGTTACTTGAGATGATGAAAATGAATGGAATGAGAATGCGTGATTACTGGTTTATGACTTTCTTATTCTCGTTAACGCTCACGATAATCACCTATGCACTCTTCTTCATGTTTGGGTATTTTGTCTTGAGGCTTTCCTTCTTCACAGAGACTTCTTTCTCACTTCTTGTAAGCTAAAAAAGCAGATATTGTTTATGGGTTTGTTCTTTTGTTCGATCTAAAAAATTTGTATTTTCACAGGTGGTGACATTGTTTGGATGGGGATTGAGCTAGATCTCCTTAGCGTTCTTCTTCTAAGTGTTTCTGTCTAAAGCCAGGAGTGCAACTATCATTGGATACCTGTTGTCTATTTGGACATGTTTAATCGCAGTAACTGTGAATGTTGCTATCTTCCCTGATCCGTATATTCTGCCTTATTCCTTGAGACTTTATCCCCCTCTTGGATTTTCTAGATTACTGTATATTTTTTCATATTCTTGCTCTAACGGGCAGTGCTTTAGAAGATGGGAAAGCATTACTCCTGAAATATAAGATTGCCTAGTCTTTCTGTACGTTGGGTTTTTGGTGTTCACGAGTTTAGGTAAAAAATGTGAAGATGCAAGTTGTAGTGATTTTTCTCAATTTTTGTTATCATTTTTTTCAAGGTATTTATCTACATGAAGTGTTGCCTCAAGAATATGGAACACAATAGCATTGGCTATTTTGCCTCAGAAGATGGAGAAAGAAACATACTACTTCGAATGGATTCGACTAATCTATGATCAACGAAAACTTTGATTCCCTCCAAGAAGATGAAGATGCTCAGAAAGAAAGAGAATTCGTAAAAGGAATTGCTAACCACGAAGAGTATCCATTAGTTATTCGAGATCTAAGAAAAGTTTATCCAGCAATCGGAGGGAGACCAGAACACGTAGCTGTCAAGAATCTATCACTTCATGTCAAACCTGGCGAGATATTTGGTTTACTTGGACCCAATGGAGCAGGAAAAACAACTTTAATCTAAATGATCACTGGAGTCTACTCAGCTACAAAGGGCAACGCTTGGATTGCAGGGAATGATATCAGGAATAATATTGAACTTGTCCATCTGAGCATGGGAGTGTGCCCACAGTTTGATCTCCTTTGGCCTGACCTGACTGTGGAGGAGCATTTGCTATTCTACGCCAGACTTAAAGGAGTATCTCCAATGGAGGAGAAATAAAAAGTTGCACTTGCAATGAAAGAAGTGTATCTTGAATAGAAAGCAAACCATCGTACAAGTGAACTCTCGGGAGGGATGAAGAGACGTCTATCTGTAGCGATTTCACTTGTAGGTGATCCAAGTATTATTTTCTTAGACGAACCTTCCACAGGACTTGATCCGAAAAATCGTCGGAAACTATGGGATATTCTCAGTGAGTGCAGAGGAAAAAGAGCAATGGTTCTTACAACACACTCTGTAATAATAAAATATGTTTTTTTTTGAATCTTAAAATAAGTAATATTTCCTTTTCTTAGATGGAAGAAGCGGATGTTCTATGCAACCGCATTGGGATAATCACCAATGGATCGTTAAGATGCCTTGGATAATCAGTTAGTTTAAAGAAAAATTACGGAAAAGGATATCATCTCTATGTTAATTGCGAAAAAAAGCGTTCTGAAAGGTTCAACACACCCGACGAAGAGAACAACAATAATGAATAGCAATCATAGTAAGAATTTGCGTATTATTTGTTAAAAAATCTATTTTTTCATTTACTATTTTTGAAAAACATTTTTGCTGATTCCAAATAATAGAGAGGAAATCAAGGATAATCTGTATGCCTTCATCGATGAAATAATTCCAAAGAATGAGAAAAAATCAGCTTTCAACATGAATTTCATCTTCTAGGTAAGAAGATTTGAAACCAAATGACAGTTTTACCTTTTTAAATCCTTTGCAATTTATCTAATTAGATCCCAAACGATAATCTCAAGGTATCATAAATCTTCAATAAAATCGAAAAGCAAAAGTAACGGCTTCGGATTTCAGGTAAAATAAAGCATAGAAAACTCCTAATATTTTGAATACACATTGCTATTTTTTGATTAGACTGGGGCATTTCGCAATCTAGTCTCGAAGATGTATTCATGAGCATCGTGGAAACAGCCGCAATATGATAGAATTCAAAAAAATCAAATAAATCTGCTTAAAACAATAAAATGCAGGTTTATATCTTGCAAATAAGTGTATCCACCGAAGGAGATGAAGAAAATATTAAAGATATTGAAATTCTTCTTCTTCTTATGTTGTATTTGTTGCTGGGAGCTGAAAATTGAAATTTGAAAGTTATTTTGAGTTGTGTGACTAAAGATCATGAAATTATTAATGAATGCAAAAATAAAAAGTTAATTAACAAGGAAGGTCCAGTACTCAAGGCTACTTTTAGTACAACAAGAAGAAGGTAAGACCATAGAGAATCTGAGAGATTGTTCTGATTGCTGTTTAGAATGGATGCAGGAGATTTATCAGGGGTTGAAAATCCTTTGTTGGCAAGCATTTTGAAAGAATTTTCACAAAGCAAAGACTCTTCTTAACTCTTGAAGAGCATCAATGTTATTGGATTGCATGCTGTGCTAGCATCTCAAACAAATGCAAGATGGAAAATGGCTAAAACTAATGGATCGTTCACCAGAAGATTACTTGATGCTGCGAAAACGCTCGCTAGTCAGATAATTTGTTTGAGTTATTTTTTTATGTTAATTTTACCTTTTATGCTGTGTAATTAAAAAGGAAATGTCCAACAGCAATAGAACACATATCTAGAGCTACTTCCTTAGCTGAATCAAGCCCAAAATAAGCCTCCTTAAAATCATTAGTACTCGCAGTATCCCCCTCAGACAAATAATCAATAGTAAACAGCAAATAACTTTCCATTTTGTTATCCAAAAATTACATTCTCATATTGTTCTGATTTAAAGATCACTTGTTGATTACAATGGTGCACAAATACCTCCTGATTCTCTTGAAGTAATGAACCAATAGGATTATTAAATCTACCCTACAGCATCAAACCACCAACATCGACATGGATTAGAAAACGAAATCGATCAGCTGAATCGAAAACTAGGACAACTCAACCATCAAATTGATGCGCAGTATTGCTTAAATTAATTAACATGCACACCGTTATTATTATTACTATTAATATCATTTCAAGATTTATTTTTATTTAGCATATTTCATTTCTTAACTACCAATGTGATTTTTCTTTCTCTTTTATCAAAAATTCATCTGCACTTTTTTTTTAAAAAAATATGAAAAATGATTGAAAATATTTAAACAATTATTAACTTTTTTTGATAAAAAAGGAGGAGAAAAAGTGCTCTGTCTTCAAACCAGCATGTCAACTATGAAAGTGAAGAATAATCTCATAAATAGTCAAACGGGGGATTTATTGGTTCACCATCAAGGAATCAACCATAACAATCAAGGAATAAGAGATTTCAAAGCCCTCCATCAAGGAAGGAAATCACTTAAAAGGTAATATTTCAAACCAAACTAAGATCATTTCAAAAGATTATCCCTTTTCAATTTGAACCTAATGCATTTTTTCAACTAGATAACTTCCTCTCCTCCTCCTGATTTAAGCTAAGTTATCTACGAGAGAAAGATCACAAGCAAACAAAGAAGAAAGAAAGATGAACTTGATGGAAATCAAATGAAAAAAGCACTTCAATGTTCCGGAGAAATACGCAGCTCACATAAAAGTCCTCCAAGATAACTTCCTCAAAATATTAGCCCAAGAAGAGGAATCGATGTGATGCCATGTTAAGGTTATGCAAGTGCTACTAAACAACCTGCAAACCCAAATCGTCCAAATCACCCTCTAAACTAATCAAATCGAGATGTACTGATTGTTTAATAATAATAACTTTTCAGCAGTGACACAATTCCACATACTAAACCAGTCAATTAGCATTAATAATATCAAAATGTAAACAAAAATAATGAATCATCTAAGAAACTCTATTTATCTCCTTAACCTCGTAATTTCTAATCGCCTCCTCCTAATCCCTTGTAATCGTCTAGGAAAATCAAAAGTATGTCAAGATTTCCATCAAATGGATCGATTCCTTAATAAGCTTATCCATTTTTTGAGTAACAAAGTCCTTCATATCAAAGCCAAGTTTATTAAAATAGTAATTATGTAGACTAGCCTTTAAATGCTGTGTATTAATAGAAGCAAGCTCAGCAATAATGGCAATATGGACCTACCTTAGATGACTAGAATAATAGCTAGTAGTTGTAGCATAAAAACATTGACAGTTTTAGGTAAGGAACTTCATAATTATTGCCACAAACAGCGCATTCCAGATCTAAAGAGTATTATGCATCCTTGAAGTATCGAGGATAGAATCAAGAACTCGTTCCAGGTATTCCAAAATCGATTCGGAATGCTTGTTCAGTAATAAAAGAATAAGTGCGAGAAGAGAAATCGCGATTCCTAAAGAATTCAGGTGTCTATGCTGGAAATCAAAGGTCTTTTGATCAGTATCAAATGTAAAATCTCAGCTAACAATAAATAGGAGAGTCTTAGTAATAATTCTATCCTGGCTAGGAAGTTTTAAACCCTCAAATGAGAGGTCAATAATCATATGATAAACAATTTTATTCTCCCTAAGGAATTTAACAATAAAAGCTTTCCATGGAAGGCAATTAATATCCTGTGCAAGCAGTGCAGTTTAATGGATAAACTCCCTATTCGTTTCAAAATAAACCACCAAATTAGATGGGCTCGATGTATGGCATTCCATTTGCTGCAGAAGGAGCTTAACAGTATGGAAGTACAGAATCGTACCCAAACGAACTTGTCTAGTATATGTCAGTGGAATCGAATCCGAACTATTCGTCAGGCGAAAGCAATGAGATGGCATATCCTTAGCAGTCTCAAATCCAAGGGCAATATAACCCTTAGTAGTTCTAGAAATAACAAAAAATCTTGGAAAAAACAAATCTAGAATCACATCAAAATGGTGTTTAATTTTACCAATAAGAACCATCAATACAAGCAAGAGGAGGATATCAGCAAGGTTCGTAATACTATCCTTCTTAACCTCCTCAGCCTTGGACGAACGGTTAGAACCCTGGAGGGAACGAGAACTTATTTGAAAGTGATGTATTTAACTTTCCAGAAGGATAACAATAAGAGAAAGGAGCTACAATGTAGAATCCATTCTAGAAATTCTAATAGTCTCCACCTCCGCATCAACAGCAACAAGGTGGAGCAGGAACATAATTCTCTTAGAATTTCTAATAAACAGGTGTTAACGATATTGCTAACAGTTTCTTGTCGTCTCCTCTAGCTAGACATTTAACTAGCATGCAGAATCCTTTCGCAGCTAGTCCTAACGTAACTCAACTCAAGCACAGCTACATAAAACCAGAAGGACTATTAGAGTCTCGATAGCAGATGCGGTAATCTAACTTAGCTTAAGGAGTAGCTAATCCTATGTAATAATAATAATTCTAAGGTTTTTAAAATTCTGATAATAAACTCAACTTTGACAACAATAATCACAGTAATAACAATATTCTTATTTCACATAACGATCATCTATTTTCACCTGCAAATCTATCTAATTCGTGGACAAAGCCTGCCAGTTAGAATTAAATGGGATATTTGTAGCAGCAATAATAATAACAATAGCAACCATATTAGTTTTAGCAGCTGTAGCAGCAAGAACAATAATAGACTTAGTAAAAACTGTTTTATCCTCAATAATAGCCAAAATAGAATTTGCAGTAGCAATAATTTATCTAAAATCAGCAGCAGAAATAACTATTTTAAAGTGATGGTTCACAGTAGCCAATAGATTATTTGAAATAAGATCAATAACAAACGAGTGCTCAAAGAAGTCTTAAGAAATCTAACTTAAGTAGCAATTCAAACCCGGGATAAGGTCTAGCTGTGAGCAAGACAATTGATGCCTAAAGCAGCAGCCCTATAAAGGAAAATTAGCAGGAAATCCCATAAGGAAAAGAAGAAGAAATTCTATTTGTTTCCAGTCCTTCTTTCGTGAACGCTAAGAATATTAGCACCAACTTCCCTGCAGGTTGAAATCACAAACACAATTTCTCTTTAATAAAATAATTTTTAATATTTTTTTGGTCAAAACATAGAAAATAATTAGTATTATCACTAGCAACGTGAATTAAGAGCTTTACCGAAACAACAATCAAACAGTTATTCTTAAAATAAAACAGCTGATTTCATTGGTACCAGCGAGCAAGAAGGAAGAATTCGACCAGATTCTTTTGGAACTTAGGCACCGTTATCAAGAGGCAAAGAATCTGGAAAAGAGAATCTTCAATAGAAGCAAGGTATCTAAGGAGAAGCATTGAAGCTGCAAGATCTAAAGAAAGAATCGGGTAGCAATTAGTCCTCTTCAAGAAAATAATCTGTCAACCAGAAGAACGAAACTCACCAGCCACCCCAGATTATTCAAGATGATGAAGATGGTTAGGAATAAAGAGGAAAAGATTAAGATGAATCAGGGGAAGATGAAGAGAATTCAAGGGAAGAATATGAAGAAAATGGACATGAA
>Ga0302271_10002328_pt1 | contig 17222 bp, 14 predicted proteins | sample III_Bog_N1_1_FD_198767 | JGI IMG/M metagenome (GOLD analysis project Ga0302271, IMG submission 198767) | Peat permafrost microbial communities from Stordalen Mire near Abisko, Sweden - III_Bog_N1_1 | ecosystem: Environmental > Terrestrial > Soil > Wetlands > Peat | place: Sweden: Abisko...
TTTCCTCAAGAGAAATACCAACGATGGCTCTAGCAACAGTCACGTTTCTGCGCTTCTTCTTCTGAGAAATATCAGTGCTCTTAGTCTTTTTCCATAGTCTTCTGCGAGCAATAGTCCAGGTGATCTTCTGGGCCTTAATCTTACGAAGGGAGAGTGACTTAGCCTTCTTGGTAAGGAAGAAAAAGCCTCTGCCGTCCTTAGCGACGTAACGTTGACCTCTTCCAGGGTAAATTTTGTACTCACAGAATGAGCAAGTTCCAGTTCTGACCACCATTTCTTGTAATTGAGATTTCTTCTTGTAATTCCTTTGTTTCTTAATGCTATTAATTTCCCTTCTGAGGCAATCCCCTTCCCCTATTGCAGGCAATATTTTACCCACATCGATCACTCTCTCGTTCTCTTGATTATTTTTCTCTCCCTTCTTTTTAGCCTTATTTTTCTAATTTAATATCAAAACCTACATAACTTTCAAAACAAAACACCAACATATCACAGCCATAATAAAGAAGCATATCTAAAATGATTTTTTCGCTTAATTGTTAGCAGTTGATCTTCTTAATCTCAATATCTTTGTTGTAACAAATTTTTTTTCCCATCTTTCTAATATTTCAATAAAAATGAAAATTTATTTATTTTCAGTTAGAAAGAAATAATGATTGTTGATTAATTGATTCAGGTATCAAATTAAACTTATTTATTCTTGAAATTTTCCCTTTGTTTATTCGTAATTATTCCTCTCTAATTTGTTAATCCCTAATAACTTTTTAAAACTTCATTATATATTTTATGTAATAGTTAAAAAAAAATGACGAAATTCAATTTATTTAGAAAAACAGAAAAAATAGAACAATTTGAAAAAGACTACATCAATATTTTTTGAATCAGATAATAAATTAAACACTTAAATTCAGAAGTCTGTTTAAAATTTAGTGTCGCCAGATAAGAGGAAGTCCCTAACTAACATTAAGGAATCTGATAAAAATAGAAGATAACAAAAAAATAAAAAAAAGAAGAAAAAACCCCTTTCTATGAGAAACCACAATCTTGGTTTTGGTGATAACAGTTCTTCTGCAACGATCTCCAATCGTAACTTCAACAGAATGCTGGATGAGATTAATCTCAATCTATAAAACTTTCCTTTAACTTCTTCGACAACCGCAGCGATTATTGCAGGATAAAACAATAGCAATAGCAGCACCAACAACAACAACAATCCTGCTCAAATCAATTAGAATCAACCTGAAAGCTACTTTAACTAGCGCTTTGGTCAGGGTCCTTTTGGTTAGTCTTAACAAAGTAACCATAGAAATAGAGAAGTAGAGGTGTTTAATCGATTAGAAGGAATAGGAAGGAACAAAGACTAAGAAGCACACCTTAGAATTAGAGATGGTGAGGGTTCAATGAGGAACCAAGAGAACAGCCATAATTGCAGAGAAGAAAGAAAGAAACAGAATTCTAGTCCTAAAATCGGTGATATCTTGACTTGCTTTATTTGTCTTGGGAAATTGAAGAATGCGCACATGTGTCCAGACTGTTAGAAAATGTGTTGCGAAGGATGTATTAAAGAGTGGCTTCTCAACAAAAGTCAGTGCCCTCATTGTCGCTCTCATCTTCGACCTTCAAAGCTAATGAAATGCCGTTTTGTTGGAGAAATAACTTCTGTAAGCCCTAAATACATTTTTTCAAAGACAGTTTTTACATAAAATTAATTAATTATGAAATTTGAGAGTGAAAATCAAAATTATTTTGTATTTAGGCTTTGGAAAAGATCGAGTAGATAGAATTACGAAAGGAAAAGCAAGGTATATGTTCTGAACATGACAACCAACTCCAATATTACTGCTAGATGTGTAAGCATCCAGTTTGTTCGGATTGTGGAATGATAGGAACAAAGCACAAGAATCATAAATTTGAAAAACTTAACACAGTCTATGATGCACACGTTTCTCTCGTATAAAATCAACTTGAAAGGCTTTTCTCAAAGTAAAATTAATTTGATTTAACAACAAAAATAGTCTAATTTCTAAATTATTTACAGGTTAAAAGAGTTGAATAAGCAATAGAAGGAAATTGATGAAGTCATAAAAGGAATTGACTCTTAAAAAAGCGAAAAAGAAGCAGATGTTGAGAAGTTGATGACATACATGACTATGAAGCTCTAAGAAAAGCATAAGAATAAAATTGAGCAACTTCGCACTTTAAGAGAACCTGTTTAAGAAGAAATTGACCTCCTCGAAAGCATGAGTGAGGAAATTAACCACCATATCGAAACATTGCCGAAGAGCACTCTAATCAGCAAATCTTCTGAGATTATCAGCACTCTTGAAGAGATTAATGATCGCAGAGTGCTTAAGACTAATTTTTCAGATGCAGATAAAAAACTAGATTTTGAGTAACAATTTCAGTATTTTTTAATGGTTAAATTGTTGCTAAAGATACCTTTTTTTAATTTCAATTCTGTTTTGAAGAAGTTGTTCTTGCTTTCTTATGTAAAAATAACTTGTTTGATATTTTAGGTCAGAAGTAATTCCTCCTTATGACTCAGCAGTATTCTTTCTTTAGAATTACACTGTGAAGAGAAAAAGTTCAAATGTTGCCTATTCTGATCCACTTTGTGTTAATGGTAATGAATGGAGACTCAAAGTGTATTTAAATGGCAATGACAAAGCTAAGGAGAAATATCTCTCTGTTTTCATTGAAATGACAAAAGGATAACTAAAGCCTTCTAATTTTGAATATCGCATTGAGATGGTTAACTAACTTAATCGAAATATCAATGAAGCAAGGTATGAATTTCGTTTTAAACTGATTTTGTTTTAAAATTTAATTATTTTATTTCTTTAGAGAGTGCGTTATTCAGTTTGAAGCAGGAGCTTGCTGGGGATATGATAAATTCTTTGATCTCAGCAATCTTGAATCAGCAGGATTTCTACTGCCAGAGAGTGATATGGTATGAGAATATATGCTGTGAATACAATTTGAATTGACTTAATTTGTTTATTGTTTTGTGAAGCTGATAATAAAGTATCAAGTGCGATATGCAAGCTACTATGAATTTAATTTAGCCTCGCAGTGTAGAATTACTGAATTATTAGCTGAAAACGAGCAACTAAAAATATAATCTAAGAATATTGACTCCAAGAAATGGATGGAAGAAGTTGATCTCAGTGAAGTTAGGAGTATCAAGCAGATTAAATGTAAAAATGAATGGAATTTATTGCTTGCTTTCATAATAAAAAAACCATTTTTTTGTTAAAAGAAACTATGAAAGAAGACTTCGATGAAAATAGTGAAAACGAAGAAGAAGACCATAGTTATAGCAAGGATCACAAAGTAGCAGCTGTTGATGAGTCTAAGACTGAAAATGTTGATATTGAAAATCTGATGCGTGCTTTCGATGACAACAAAGAGGTAAATATGAGTAACTAACCAGAAAATGATAGAACAAGTGATTAAGAATAATCTGAAAATGAAGAAAATTATAATGAAGAAGGAAAAATGGATGAGGATTTGGAGGAACATCATTTAGAAGAGGACAATTATGCTCATGAAAATAATCGAGGAGAATAATAACTCAATGATGATGAAGATAATTATGATCTCAATGAAGGATGCTGTGATGAACAAAGTAGCTTAGATCAACATCAAAAGGGCTTAGATTAGTTAGATGAACTCGACTTTAATTGTAGACCTGCTGCTCAAGAGAGTTTGAGTCAAAATGAGTTTAAGGATAATTCTGCGAACATCAACAAATAATTTAATTTGGCTTCTAATAATAATGCGCTACTACTGCAGCAGAAGAGTTAAGAAATAGCTTCTATCCTAAAAGGAAATAGCAATGCTTGCACTAACTAAGTGGATAACTAATTGGAATGGCATAAAGAAGCACCAAGAGAAGAAGAAGATGACATAAGTAGTGAATTATATTCTTGTTTAGATGAAATTGGTGATAAAGTTAATTTTATCAATCCTAATGATGCTCAATTGTACTCCAGTCAACTTTCCGTTAACCTCAAGAAGAATTTGCTTCCTGAATTTGAAGTAGAGGCGCATCGAATGTCCTTTGAACATCGTCAAATTGAAAAACGGATGAACAAAAATGAGATCAAACAGGCAGGAGAAAGAGAATAAGAATTTTAATTATCTAAAGTTTCATCTTCCAAATAAGACGGTCTTAGTTCTTCTACTTCAACTTCCAAGCGAGAAGAAGCAACAGTTTCTTAGAAAATTGACAGACTCTTCACACAGCAATATTCTAGCCATTATTAATTTGGTGCTGGTATTCTCCCTCTGGAAGCATAACAAAATAAATTTTAGTCTAATGTTGCAGAAAAACCTGAAGCTCAACAATTTAAAAAGATAATTGTTCCTTCTTCGAAATAGATCACGAATAGTAGACTCTAAGACTTGAATATGCCCAATGAATAACTTACTTAAGAGTCGTAAGAAGATAACAAAGATGATTCTCTTCTAATCATGGAAAGAAAAATTGAAAAATTAGAATTACTCAGTAAACTTGAAGATTAACAGTCCTAAAGTTAATTGAAACAACAACAACAACTACTACAAAAAGGACAACAATATCAGTCCTAATCTAATACAGTTCTTCCATCATAGTCTTCTTTGGCTGAAGCTCGCAAGTAGCTTATTAGTTCGATTAGTTTCCCTGATGATCTCATCAAAAAGATCAATAAAATTAAAGCTTAAGGTACTTCAGTCCCCACAATCAAAGCAGAAGTACCTTCTGTCAAACCTTCTTCTCTAATTAGCTAAATAGACATTTCTAAGAACGTCTAACCTATTGGATAGAGTTTATTGCCGCCTTCTGTCTTTGAGGAAAAAGAAAAAACAATTACAAAATCACCTATTTCTACAGAATAAGTGATGGATGTCTAACTTTCCAAGAAAAAGTTAGGAAAAGTGGAAGAAACAAACACGAACAGTCTCTCAACTTAATAGCAAAAACAAGAGCAAGAGTGAAATTAGATTACTTGAATAATAAGGAACAATATGTGTTTTATTGTAATCTTTATTTGCATTATTATAATTCAACTTCATTCAAATATTTTCATTGCGTATTTTTTTAAAAAGAAAGAAAAAAAGTAATTAGATTATTAGTTCAACTCGAAGATTTACTCTAAATCACATGAAATCATTTGTATGACTAAAATGCATAGCATTTTTTTAAGGAAGAGAGAAAAAAGAATCAATATTTCTTCAGATATTCTCCATCGAAAATGATTTCATGCTAGCTATTCTTATTGATGTTCTTCATACCTAGTCAACTGCTTCTTCCTCGATAGCTGCAGATGCTTTGGTTGCAGAAGCCTTTGAGACACTAGAAGTAGCTTTTGTGACTGATTTATTGGCTGAAACGTTTTCTTTAGCAGCAGATTTTTTCTCCAATACCATGGATTCTTCTTTTGAAGCGGACTTTTTAACTGAGCTAGCGGATTCCTCTTTAGCTACTGATTTCTTGACAGAAGAAACAGACTCTTCTTTGGCGGCTGATTTCTTGGTCGATTGAATGGGAGCAACGTCAGATTCAATGGTCATTTGAACCTCCTCTTCAACTTAGGCAACTGGAGCTTCTTCTTCAATAGCAATGACGGCAGCAACTTCTTCTACAACTACAGGGGGTAAAAGCTAAACTTGAGTATACTCTTCAAAAGTATATTAGTTTTTGTGTTCACTAATGTGGCCTTGACGAAAAAGTTCAGCAATAGCTGTGTTAACTGCAATTACGCTAACATCGCGATATTCCTCACTAACTAGATCTACAATTTTGTCTGCAGTCAATTTGTGGGACTTATTTTGCAGAAGGATCTCTCTCACTGCAAGAGTTGCATCAGAAGGAAGAACTTACTTTTCCTCTTCAGTTTTTCTTTTCTTTTTAGGGATAGCAGCAGATTTGATGGGTGTGACTGATTTGATAGGCTTAGGAGTTACCTTTCCAGCTTTTTCTTTTGACTTTTCTGCATTCTTAGCCAATTTCTTCTTTTGAGGTGTCACAGTAGGCTCATCTTCACTATCACTCACTAAGATAATCTCTTTTTATTTATCATTTCCTTTTCTCTTTTTCTAAGCTTCTGGAGCTTTTCCTTTGATGGGTGTTGTACTGCGCTTGACTGGAGTAACAGATCTACCTTTTTATTATTTTCCTTTAACTGGAGTTCTTGGAGCAGGGCTTGGACTTACTGATCTCTTTTTTGATGCATTCTTGCTGGCAACCTTTGAGATGGCTTTCTTTGAAGCAGGTGCAGGAGAAACAGATCTTGTTCTTTTCTGTTGCACTGCTGTTTACTTTGTGCGAGTCATATTTATTCTTTCGTATTCAAAAAATGAGTTAGAAATCAATATTTACCATCAAATAGAAAGATAAGAAATCCATTTTTTTAAGTAGTTTTACTTAGAGGAGGATAGAAAGAGTTTGAATTTTTGAATTTGTTTTTGAAAGACTCTTTTTTTTAATTTCTCTTATGTTTCTCCGCAGATATCCTCGCAGAATTTGAGGAAATCACCAATCTATTTTCTGATTGGATAACCCCAGATTAACAGGGATAACTATAAAGAGATTCTTCTCTTTAATTTTAATTATCTCACACATATTTCTAAGTCCAGCTAAAAATTTTAAAACTATTAGATATTAGATTTTTTTCAATGTTTTTTCTTAACTTTTTTTCCTTTCCTTTCAAAAAAAGAACAAAATAATTGTCTCGTATTACCCAATACAGAGACCTATTTTTCTCTTAAAGAGATTGGGATTCAAACTCCCTTTATGTTTTTATTTGTTTTTTGTTTTATTTGAATTTTTTTTTTATTGGAATTGATCAATTCTTTTTTCTTTTTCTTTTTTAAAATTTGAAATAAATTTGAATACATACATTTATCCCTCCCTTAATTTATCCCTCCCACAATTTTTTCCCTCCCTTTCAATTGTTCAATTGGAAAAGATTTGTCGACAAAATGTAATTGTGAAAATGACTTCAAAATGAAGCTTGGATCATGCAATAAGATTGCTAGTTTTGTTTGGTTGAGTGGTTATCAGCAGCATTTTTAAGAATGTCCTTCGTTCGGGAATTCGTCCACAAACCTTTTGGGTATCTAAATGATTTCCTCAAAAATTTATTGGGCTAACAATCTTTTATGTTGCGTCAAGTATCCACTCACAAAACAGCTTATCTCATGCATTTTATACTTCAATTCTTGCAAAGAGGTCATCAATTAGTTCACATGTTAACTAAGATGCTCCTTCAATTTGCAACTGCGGAAACCATCCATCATCTTTTTTCCTTATTAAAGGAAAGAAGATGAGATAGAAGGCATTCTTGCTTTAAGCTCTACGATAAAAATCATAAGTGGTATGCGTTGTGTGTTTGGGCTGTAAAAAATACGCTCGATCCTTTAGAGCTCAGAAGCTGATAAGAATGCCTTCATTTGAAAAAAATATTTCAAAAAATTCTTTTTAAAAATAAAAGTTTGATTTCCGTTCTGACGAAACGAATTAAAGCTATTGAAGAATTCAATATTCCTTTAGCGACAAAATTATTGAATTCCCATCAAATTATCTGAATTTCAAAATAATATTTAAATAAAAATAAAATTTAAATTACAAACAAGCAAAGAAACCAGCTTTCTTCAATAAAAGAAACAGAGCGCAATCAGTTTTTATTCGAACTTCCTCCCTTTTCTTTACTAGTCATAGTAGTTTTTTACTTCGATTTAGCTCTCTCCACAGCTTATCGACAGATCCCATTGAAAATTGTGCTCCAGTTCTTAATGCAGATTGTTGCGCTTTCATTAATAAATATGATCCATTTAGGAATGCATATTTAAATTCATGTTATGTTATATATTGGACTTTCAAAATGCTATGCTATATGTTTGATTTTCGAAGAAATGCTGTAAAATTGATTCTTAAAATGTTCTAAAATAATTTAAGTGATAAAACACATTATTGTAAAAAAAAAACAAAGATAACATGTAAAAAATAAATTTAAATAAAAATAAATACCATTAAAAACTAAAATTAAAAAAAATATTATCTGAAATCATTAAATGAGAAGGGATATTGTTTTCTAAACCATTTTTAGTGTTTGCCGCTTCAATTTTAAAAAACATTTTTTCTCGATGAGTAGTTTAAATTTTCTATGATTATTCTTAAAATAATATGAATTATGGTCTTAAAAATATGTTTTAGATTAAATATTAATAGTCCATATTAAATAAAGGGGGTTTAGAAATCTACTTTTGTTCCCGTTGGTTTGTAAATTTGATAGCATTCCTCACAAAAATGTCTGATTAAAGAAAAATAATGAACAAAACAAACAGATTTTCTTTAAGTTATGTAGGAATAAAGAGCAAAATTATTCATTAAAATCCCTCTTTATCTATTTAAATAAAGAAAACAATTGAGTATTTTCATAGCATATTTCTAAGATCAGGCTAAAATTAAGATCACATATTTGCTGAATTTAATTATCTAATTTTAAGAAACCTATCATATCTTAAAATTAAAACTTTAAATCAAAATCAATGAAGAATGATCTACAACTCTTCAATGGATTCAAAATATTATTTATTATCTTTCTATTTTAAAAGTTAAATTCAAAAATAGTGGCTCTATTTCATGTAAAGCTCAATGGAGGGAGAAAATAGAAGAGACTAGATAACTTTAAGCAAAAAATAAAGGGGATTTTCTTCATTAAAGAATATTAAATAATTTACAAAAGGATTTTAAGGATAAATCCATCAAATATAGATAATAAAAATACAAAGGGTAGTTAATGTTTTAAGAATAAGAAGGTTTAGGGGAATGCTAATTGAAAATGGTAAAAATATGAGTAAATTATGTCTTCGGAGAATTCATGATTTAGGTCTTGTAAGTGTCATCAATCAAAGATTAACTCTATTGGCTCTGAACTATCCTCATCTGACGAGCTGCAGTGCATTAATTCAATATGTTATTTTGTTTCATCTTAAATTAAATAGTCCTAAAGTGAAAGTCCATCAAAAAGTCCTTCAATATCACCGCAAGAAGAATTTAACGTTTCCTTTTTATGCTAAGACACTTTGTCCTCATATGAAAACGGTTTTACAAGAAGAGTCACAATCGATGGTTTAAGCGCAAGAAGCTCAGAAAGCTATTCATTTGTCTTCAATTGCCTTTTAATTTTCGAATGGGGATGGCAGTACTATAACTCAAAGTGAAGTGGGATATCATCGAATCTCTTTGTTATGAAATTGTAGATCCTATTGAGTTAAGGTTAGCTCTCTGGGAATCGCAGAATGGTTTTATTCAGTTGTATTTTTATAATCGTCATTTTCGATACTAAAAAGGGTAATATTATTGAAATTGCTTTGGAAGGCGAAGAAGATGGCTAATAGATGGATAGTATAATGATAATAAGTGTATTATCTCTGATTTTGAAGATTCGTTCAGCTTTTTCTAAGGCTTTGTTAGAGAACTAGAAGAAGACGAATTGCTATTAGTTGGATTTATTTCTTGATAAAATTAGTTTATCTCTCTGGTAGCTAAGGAGGATTTCGTGGGTCCTATTAGAGGTTAATATCTAAATTAAAGGAATTAATTATCCTTCCATTAGTTAATAATGAATAATCATCTTTGAAGCTTCTAGAATAAAGCTATCTATCAATTATTTATATCCTCTATTACAAATATTAATACAAATTATAAATATTTTTCTTTGAATTAGTATTTCCAAAGTTACATAACCTAGATTCTAAGATATAGACAGACACTAGGTTTAGCATTTCAAGGATAGCATTGTGAAATAATTACTTTTTTTCTCTAAAATATCCTTTATTTATTAGATAGAATGAAAGAAAACATTAAAAAAGACTTATCCTTTAATTGATTTTTCCTTAGGGAGATGTCCTTGTTTCCAAGGCTAAATCGTTAGATTAAGAAACATATCAAGTCTATTTTTCCATTCAAAAAAAAAATATATTTGGGAGATTTTCGATCGTTAAAAAAATCATTCAAAGGAAAAGGTGATTCAAACACCTTAATTATAATTAAAAATTCAGTTAAACAAAAGAGGAAAACAAAATGCGTGAAGAGAACAGACACATTTACTATTAGGCTTCTCCGAAACGTTTTTTACAGCAGCCATTTAGCACATGCCACCTTGCTTTTGACTGTTCGATTACTCCATTTAGAATGCCTGTCACCATGCACTTTCTCTCCTCAATCTTGAGAAATACACTAAATTTTAGTTGTTGATAAAATTTAATCATATTGAATGCTTGATTTGAACGACTTGAGACGAGTTTAAAATCTGCTTCTTTCTTTCAAAAAATTAAATACGAACTGATAAACGAACTAACGAACGAACGGCTTGCAATTATGTATTATTGTATTCGAGAAATTGAGTAAGAATCTCAAAAGTATTGAAAAAAAGTAAAATAAAAAAGAAATTAAATGAAACAAATAGTAAAACAACATAAAAAACAAGAGAAATCATTTTAAAATGAAAAATACAAATCAATAAACAGATGAATTTAAGAATATTGCTATTTCTTGAATATCTTTGTAGCAAACAAGATTCTAATTCAAATGATTTAATTGATTTGAAGCATGTTTTTGTTTAATTGTAATCTAAATGGATATTGCTTTCATTAAATTAAAGAAATTATTGATTGAATACTCATGTAAAAAGTAATTAAAGGTAATGTTTTCTAAGTAGAAATCACAGCTGTTAATAAATAACTAAACATACAAGTGAATAACAATACATAGATTCATTTAACAGCTTCAAGTTGTTGAATTTCCTTTTGAAGTTTTTATTCAAACTTTTCAATTTTCTTTTGATAAAGATGGAATAGATCCTTGTTTTATTGGATATTTTTCGTTATTTACTTAAAGTCCCTTTTCTAACTTGAGATATACTATCCTTCAAATGATGGTACAGCTTTGTACTTCTCCTTAAAAACCATTAAATAGTTAAAAGATTAGTTTAAAACTTCAAAAATAAATATTTTTTACCTTTGGCTCAGTTAACAGATTATTAACCTGTTCATTTAGATTCAATAGCTCTTCGTTTTTCATTTTCTTGAGTGGACCAAGTGAGTATCTAGGTAAGACAACTTAGTCACCAGGTTTTGCAAGCTGTGTGTTTGGAAGGAAAGGAGGATTTTAATAATCTTTTTTCATTGTAGATTCTCCTAGGATTGGTGTGTTATACACAATAGTCTGTTATCCTGCAGCTTTAAAAGTCCTATCACATGGCTCGATTTTCCAGTCAACGAAATTGGACTAATAAAATGAGGAAAAGTTGTAATAATAATAATCTTTGTTTCATTAGAATGGAAGAAAAAGTAAAAACCTTGTAATTTGAAAGAGAGTAAAGAGGAGCTTCTTTGAATTTGGGTTGTTTGATAATCTTCTTGAAGTCTGAATCTGATGGAAAGCGATAGTCATTCTGTTATTAGAAAACAAAAAATTGTCTTATTTCACTGCATTTAGTTATTTTTTAAGTTAAGTGTACTTTAAAGGTAGAATTGTAGTCTTGTGCACTGGGTAGTTGTGTACGGAATGATTATCTCTCAATTTTAACGTCATTATCCTTAAAACTACTTTCCGTAGAACTTTAGCTACTGAGATTATTACTAAAAAAACGACTGTATGAAGATTTCCATTGCATTTCTATGAAAACTGGTTTCTTCATATTAACTGCACACTTTACTCTTTCTTAGGCATCTTTCTTAACTTCTTTTCCTTTTTTAAAGTCATTTGAAAAATGAATAAATTATCATGGAAAAGCATAAATTGAATTAATTATCTATTTATCCCTCTTTAGTGACATTTTGAGAATAAATACCTGCTAATTGATCGAAGTATTACGAATGCTCCTCCATAATAGACTCTAGAAGTGATCCTTTGCTACCTCCCTTTGAGGATTAAGCTAATTAACTTGCGATAATTTAGTCATTTTCACTTTCTTCACTTTCATCAAAAAGCGATATTTCATCTAATTTTTGCAAGAAAGAGTCATCTGAAGCTCTAGAAAGCTAATCACTTGCTTGACTATCTTCCTTTTGCAGTAGCTCTTCATGCAAGATCTTGATTCTTTCAGCAGCTTCTTCAGCTTCTTCAGTTTTTATTTCTTCTCCTTTTTAAATCAAATTCTCAAGTTATTTGATTTCTTCAATCTTTAACTTCATTTTTTCTAATCTTTTCAGTTTTGCCTTAGCTTTTCTAGCTAATCTGAGCTTCTTTAACTCATTCACATTGTTCTTTTCAGCAATTGCATTTGAATCTTCTTATTTTTATTTAATTAACTCTTCATCAATTAGTGATTACTACTTTGCTTTTTCTTCACCTTTTTTAAAGATTTCTAATGCTTTCTATTTCAATTCTTCATGGTCTTATTTCCTAATTAGAGATGAATTGAGAGATCTTGTTGAATGTTATCCATTTCTCTTTTTCATAATTTAAAACGAAGTAGCAGATTCTCCAAAAGGTGACTTTTATCCTAGTAAATTATCGTCACTTTTTCTTATGTTTGGAAGCGAATCTATTCTACTCAAGTTAGTCATTGACCCTTAGTTGTTCAAGCTAGCCAGTGAGAGGTCAGTAGCTTTTCCTTGACCAAAAGATATACTCTTTTTAAAGATATTATCTTATGAAGGATAACCTTATTGTTCAGAATAATTCACTAAGCCATCTAATCGTTTTACCACTCTTCTGTTAATTGGAATTTTTCTTGCTTAGCGATGGCCATTTTGGATTTCATCAACGAGATTCAATTTCGAAGGTGACTAAAAACCCTTTGGAAGAATCTATTTACTTCCAACTTGTAAGCTCTTCTGAAACATTTCTAGTTTTTATTACAACGCATTTTTCGGAGAAGCAAGATATCCTGCAGCAGAAAATAAAGGAACTTCTTTGTTGGAGAGAGTTTTTTTAGCAATAATATCAGCAATCAGCGGCATGAGTGAATGCTACTTAGGAATTTTTTAGGGTGTATTATCTGAAACCTATTCCGACATTATCTTAGTCTTGTGAGGGTGTGTGTGTGTGTTCTTTTTTTATTTCGTTAATAGAAATTTTGTTTGCAAAATAGTTCTTAATTAGTGGGTAGATATAACTTATTTTTAACAAGGTTGTCGTGTTCTCTGCGCTTAGTAATAACTTTTCTTTACTTTCCTAAAAATAAACTCACTAAGAGTAGTTTTATTTTACACTCATTCTATTTAAAAATGAGTGTTAATATCAAATAAATAGTACTAGTAATCTAAAACTATGAATATTATTATTTTATTATTCTGCTTTAGTTAGTTAGGTGTTCAGGTAAATTGATTCTTTTTGTTATCTAAAAAAAAAGAGGAAAGAAATTTATTTTATAATATATTCCACAAAAAAGCAGCATTTAGTTATGAAAAAACGATCAAAAATATTCATGATAATTAACAATTTTTTATCGTTAGATTATTTGTTGAAAAATTGTCTGTGTTTTATCTCTTGAATTTTTCATCATTTTTATGCCTTTTATGATTGATTTTTAAGAGAATCAATCTTCTAAAACAGCATAAAATCATTATCTTAACCTTATTCACTGGTACTCTTAACATTTTATGAGTTAGATCGACTTCTCTTTCTCATAGAACTATTTCTTAGAACATCAATTTCATTTGCTGCTTCCATAGACTATTCTCTGTATTTTCCTTCATTCTGTTTGACTCTTTCCTCCATTATCCTAAGAACTTAATAGGTGTTTTGTAATTACCCGTCGTATTCCTATATTTGCTTTTGATATTCAATGTGTCCTTCTTTGAGTGCTTTATTCTTCGTTTTCAGCCTTTGAATTTCATGATGTTAGCTTGAATTTTCTTTGAAATGATTCAATTTTTCTCTAGTTAGAACAGCCATATTAGCATTGATTTCTTTGATTTCTTCTTTGTGCTTCTCTTCACTCGCAATCAAAGTATTTAGTTTCTAAGTAAGATTAACTTCATTGAGTTCTTTTTCCTTATTAATCTCATCAAGTCGAAGTAACTCCCTTTTTAAAGCTGCATTTTCTTCTAATATTTCTTCGTATTCTTGGGTAAGCTGAATAGAAAAACAAAATAAATATGCTCATGAAATAATCACCGTGATCATAACAATAATTAAAGCCTATTAATCTTACTTTTTTGAAAGCTTGAGGCTGGATTGTTGATTGCTACAAAGCAACAGTCTTTTCTTCTAATTTATATTAGAGCTTTTGAATATTTTACTTTAAAGCACTTATTTCATTTCCTCTCTTTTTTAATTCTGCCTCACTCTCTTCAATTGTTTCCTAACAATATAACAGAATTGTATTCATAAAATAAACTCATTGATAACTTTCAACAATCATCAATGCAATTGAAAAAAAGGAATCAATAAAAGAATAAAATTACATTCAGATATATTTTTTCTTCATTGATTTAAATCGCTTCTTTCGTAAGATCTGTGTTCATTTTCTTGAGATTATTATTCAGTGTTTGCAATTATTGATATTACCCTTTAATTTGCTAATAACTAACTTCTATTTCTTCCTTTTCTCGTAAAATTCTCTCATACTTAGCATTATCTTATTGATTGTTTTTATTCATATAAAGTGACATTTTCTCGATTGCTTATTATTATTCCTGAATAGTTCTGCTTTTTAAGTCTAATTCTGCATAAATCTATTTATTTTCTTTTTATGCTTTACCTAATTCTTCTTTCAATTTCTCTTTGTCTTGATGCAATTTATCATAATTATCCTTTAAATCTTTAAGACGATTTACAGTTAATTCTAGATTGTTTATTAAATCCTATTTCTCCGCTTCTAAATTATCTAATTATTGCATTAAGATTTCATTCTTTTGATCAATCTCAAAAGACTAATTCTACCTTTATTTTTCTTAGCTCTTTTTCATATTTAAATTCTCAATTTCCTTTTATTGCAGTTACTATTTCATTATTTCTTACTTTCCAAGCACTAAATTATGCTCAGTTTGTAATATTCTTATTCTCTCACTCCAATCTCTTTTCTCCTCCTCAGCTTAATCTCTCCAAGCATTGTTTTACTCTTCTTCTTTCTCTTTCAATTATATTATTTCTTCATTCTTATTTTGAATAATTTCTAAATTCTAATCAAGTTCATTTTGTAATTCTTTCATCTTATTTCTCAACTCTGATACACCTTCTAACTCATCTTAACCAATCTTCAATTATTCCCTAAGTAACAATACCTACTGCTCTAATTCTTGAATCTTCTTTAAAGAACTCTCTTCTTGTTCTAATTGCATCTACTAAAAATTATTTAAATGATTTCTCAATTATTCATTTTATTTCTCCTATTCCATCGCTTATTCCTCAAAGTATCTTCTATTCTCTTCAGCTTCTTGCAGAACATATTTCTAATTTTAACTATCTTCTTCTTTTTCTTTGAGTATTTCTTCCACTTCCCTCCATCTTTCTTGTACTTCTTACTTTTCAACCTGTATTTAATCATATTCTGCACATTTTTAATTGTAACTGTTCTAAATATTGCTGACGATAACTTATGTCTTCTAAATAAACTCTGCAACCTACTCTTAGCTCATTCCTCCTCTTTTAATCAGCTCTTGAATACTCTATGTCTATTTTATCACTTTCTTTTTGAGGATATCACGAATCTAAAACTATTTCTTTTCTCTCTTTTGATTGCCTTCAAATTCATCTTTTAGATGTATTCCATATTTCTAATTCTCTGTGAGACGACTCCCTGCAGATAATTTTCTTATTTTCTTCACTGTAATTCTTCCTTCTTTTGCTTTCTTCTCTTCTAATAATCTCTCAATGAATACTTTGGATATTAATTCCTTTTTCGAACTATTCTTTGTATCACTCATATGCACATTTAAGATCTTAGTAAATCCCCACACTTTTCGATTTCTTCTGAGAGTACCAATTGTTCTAACGAATGCCAACAATCTCAGCAGTTAATTCTATGCATCCCTCCTTTCTAGTTTCATGGATTATTCCTGCATCACCTGATTGTTCGTTATTCTATGAAGTCCTTCAAAAAAATTCATCTTATTTGTGAGATTTTTTCTTCGTTCTAAAGCTCGTAGAATTTCGCTTCCTCTAAGTATTCTCTCTACCACCATCTACCAGCCATGATCAGCCATCATTTACGCCTTGTTTTAGAAGTGTCTCACACGCTCTGTTGAACATCCTCCTTGAGAGAATGTAGATGCTTTAATCTCTTCAATCACCTTGTCCTAAAAAACCCAAATGAGCCTTGAGTTAAACTGATCCATCATGAACTACCTTCGACTCGAGTAATCCCAGCAATTTTTGTTGATCAACAATCAATGTAGAATTCTCTTATGAAAGTTACTCATTTAAATCGATTTACTGATCGAGTAAGTCAGTCAGCACTCTTCTTGACTTCAAGTCATTTTATTCCTTTCCGTCCTTTCCTGTATTCTGAGTATTCAGTAAATTCTATTGATTTATCTCCATTGCTTATCTCATCTTAATCTTTGAAAAGTATCAAAATTTGATATTAATTTCAGTTTATAATCTTCTCATGTATTTTCTTTTAACTTGTAATTTTTTCCTCCTTAATAGTTTTTAATAACATTAATTTGAAATTTTAAACATTAAAGTAAATAATTCAATGAGACATCTATTCCAATGCATTCGGGCTTGTAAACTAAATTGAAAAGAGCTATTATTTTTTATTTTTTTGCTAGAAATAAACAGCTTTCAAAAGATTATTGCCTGCTAAATTGTTTCTTTAATTTTCTCTTTTTTCCTCTTGAATTTGGTATTTATTGCATTTATTATGCTCAAATAATTAAATTATGTAAGATACTTTAATTTTTAAAACTTCCTTTTTAATTTACACTTTAGATCAGAACAAATCATAAGATCTTCCAAAGCGATAAATTGATAACTTATTCCTTTATTTTATCCCAATTCATAATTTCATTTCCTTTTAAAACAAAAAATAGTTCCTTTAAGCTCAATCAAGCTCTACAACTAAGAAATAGCTTCATCAAACAAAAACAATGGTAGGGGAGGGAAATACATGCACATGAAAAAACAGTATTACAAGAATAATTTCTTTTTGAACAAGCCACTCAAGTTCGAGATCAAGAAAAAGATGAAGAGTCGCTCTGAGCGAGTCAAATGTATCGAATTACATCCCGAGCTGCCCTGGGCGCTCGTGTCACTCTATTCGGGGAATATCACAATT
>Ga0302271_10002329_pt1 | contig 17220 bp, 6 predicted proteins | sample III_Bog_N1_1_FD_198767 | JGI IMG/M metagenome (GOLD analysis project Ga0302271, IMG submission 198767) | Peat permafrost microbial communities from Stordalen Mire near Abisko, Sweden - III_Bog_N1_1 | ecosystem: Environmental > Terrestrial > Soil > Wetlands > Peat | place: Sweden: Abisko...
ATTCTTATTTAATCTATTTGTAAGGCCTTTAAAAAGATAACAAGTTTTGTCAATAACAAAATTTAATTAATACCTCTCCTTAAAGAGCTTTTCTTTTACAATTATAATCTAAGCCTTTCAAGTTCCTACTTCTGCTTGAAAGCAGATAAAAGAATCTATTATTCAACAATTTTGCTTGTAAAAATACACACTTGAGTTTTTGATTGCGTAAAAAAAACTTCGCTGTTTTGGTTGGAAATTTGTTGTCTTCAGTTTATAAAAAAATGTCAATAATTTTAAACCTCTCCCCCTTTATTAAAGCCACCACAAAACACGAAAGAAACAAATAGAACAGGAGTTTATTTAAATTTGTGGAATTTCATGATTATCGATGTAGATAAATTAAAAAGTTAGTTTTTGTAAAAATGCGCAACTAATAAAGGAAATTGAGGACAAAAAAAGCTAATTGTCAATCAATCTCTCTTGTCCTATTTTAAGAAAATAAAATAATAATAACTAATCAGAGAAAAAGAAGAAGAAACAATAACAGTGAGTAGCTGAGATGGGTAATTGCCAAAATATCTCCTCTGGCAACGATCCTACAAAGGCATAGAAGGTCAAAAAGAACAATAGCAATAATCTGTAAGTGTTCAAAATATAAATTGATTTTAGTTTCATTTTCTGATGATAATTGTTGGGCCTCTCACCGCGGATGTATTTTACTAAAAATAACATTCGATTCTAAATTAGTTTAACGAATGAATCATATATTTTGCAGTTCTTGGTTTATTTTTTATTGAATCTATCTTTGTTTATTTGAGTATGGCTGTCATTTTTTTTCTAGCTTTCATCTTTTTTTTTATTAACTATTAATATAATTTAAAGGACAATAAAGACATATACATGGAGTAGAGATTCACATGGACTCTTCGATTATGAGAGCAAGGATATCATGAAGAATCAGTTAAAACTCCCTGAACCTGGTAAGAATAGAGAATAAGTAAATATCTAATTCTGTTTTAATTTTCGTTTTATAACTGCAGGGTTGGTCATACGTGAGAAAGAAGAGATTAAGATTGCCTCCATGGCTAACTTTAAAGGGGTAACTAGCTTAAAAGAGATAATCATAATAATTAATAAGATAATGATTTTATTAAAAACGAAAAATCTGAAACTATTCAACAGGAATCACCTGATTTGAAGAAATTAATTGGAGTTAATATCAGAGATAGTCACTATTTTCTTGATTCTGAGTGCATCATAAATGCATAGACAGTAGATGAAAATGATCCTTCAAAGAAACCAGTTCAGGAAGAGGGAATAAGTGAATTGAGTGTCTGGGCTGTAGTTAAATCGTTGAAAACTTCAAAGGGAACGAAGGTAAGAATTAATTGATTTTATAAAACTTTTAGGGGTATTGTTGGTGGTTCTGATTGGAAGTTGGTAATTAAAGGGATACGAGCTTCAGGTTGGAGACTACTTAAAACTAGGAAGAGTCAGGTTTAGAATCAAGGAACTGCAAGGTCTTGATCAAGATAAAAAGGTAACAAAATGAAATGCATTAGCCGTTACAAATTATTTTAATTCTTTATTCGTATTATTTTTAAAACTAATTTGATTTTAACTGATGAAAATGACTAATAAATATGTGATTTTGACTTTCTTTTTGCAAAAAATTACATGTAAAAGGGTCCAATAATCAGCAAGAACTTTTATTTCGGTTCAAATGTAAATGTATTGAATATGGACGAGATGGCACCAATCATTTCTGATAAAGACAGTGTCATAGAAAAATAAGATAATGCTTGCAGAATATGTCTAGGTGATGCAGACGAAGAGGATAATCCATTTATTACCCCTTGCAAATGTGATGGAACTATGAAATGTATTCATGTTAAGTGTTTGCAATAATGGCTCAAAAGTAGATTGCATCCAAAGGAAACTCCTTTTTCGATCTCCTTTGTTTGGAAAAACTTCGATTGTGAACTCTGCAAATCATAGTTCCCAAGTAATTTCTTGAAATATGATTGAAAGTTGTATTGGTCATGTATTAAAACTGCTTGAATTTAATGATTTGTAGACATGGTCAAAGTGAAAGGACATGTTTATGACACAGTAGAGATCCCAAGACCAAGCGCACCTTATATTACTCTTGAAATCCTAAGCAAGGACAAAAATATTTGCAAAGGTATTTTTAAAATCTAACAAGAAATTTTCATATTTTTTTATCATAATATGTTGATATTTTCAAGGTATCCATGTGATAACTCTGAGTTAGAAGAATTAGATAAAACTTGGGAGAGGACATGATTCAGATATTAGAATTAGTGATATTTCAGTGAGTAGATGCCATGCTGTTCTTTCATATGAAGCTGGTGTATTCACAATCGAAGACAACAATAGCAAATTTGGAACCTTAGCTCTAATTAAAGACCCTATAAAGTTGACTAATGAAAACAATAATATCGCAATTTAAGTCGGAAGAACCGTTCTCTCTTTCGGTCTCAAGAAAAATTGGAAAATCTATCAAGCTCCTATTCCACCGTAAAAATAGATTTTTTTATTTTAATAGTTTAGTATGTGTTAAATACTTTGGCTTTTTTTTTTCAAAGAGTATCACAAAATAGCAATATTTCTGAGAAAACTAATGCACCAGCATAGCAAGATAAGAAAGGACCCAAAATTAAAATGATCGAGGCTCCTGGATAAAAAGATGAAGAAAATGTGATGAATCAGCATGAAGATGACATTGAAGAAGGATAGTCTGCTAGAAATCCGCATCTAGGTGAAAATGGAAATGGAATAAAACCAGAAATAAAAAAATAAGCTGGAAAAAATGACAGCAATAATGTCTCTGGAGGTGATGGATAATATGATTAAAAAATGAATTCAGTGCCTATGACTAATACGTTCTAGTTGCCTGAATTCAAAGACCCCGCGGAAGAATTAGAAGTATTTTAACTTCAGAAGGAAAAAGAATCTGAGATCTAGACACTAGAGCAATAATTGGTTTTGTTGACTTAACATAAAAATTTAAATCAGTCAAATTTAGAACACTTGGCAGCTTCGAATGGGGATCCAAAAAGTGAAGCTGATCATGCTATATTACAACACCGCGTTGAGCAATATTCATAAAAGATCAAAGAAATCTAAATTTAGATTTAAAAGTTGAAAGACAGTTCTAATAATAAAAACCAAAATATTCAAGGCCAAAAATGAAAAAAAAGAGTCTATTATTCTTAATGATCTCAATTTTGGAATTTTAGCGACTATTAAAATAATACGTACCACGTTTAAATGAAGACACCGTCAACTGTAAAAACTGAATGATTGTTGAAATCATCTATCATTTTAGCAAATTATTTTCCATCAACTTCTTCATCGTCTTCTAAAACATTTATTTTTTGGTTCCATAATTGCGTTTTACCATTTTTCTATTCCCAACTTATCTATTATAGCTGTTATTATTCACCTGTGATAAATAATTCCATCACTTTTTTTTCAAACTAAAATAGAAAAAACGACAAGGGGTGGGGGATTTTTAAATGAATATTTAGATTACCTAAGCATTTCATTTTACTAAAATGATGAGGATTTGCTTTTTTAATATGATCTGGCTTAATTTCTGCTCTTTTGGAGAATCTCTATTATTTTTTAAATCTTCAATAAGCTCATTAAGAACTAGGATTTTCCTCTTGAATGAGTCGAGTCTTACCATTTTGTCTCAAACCAATCATTTTTAAAAAAAAACAAAGAAACAAATCAGCTTATCTTTCAAAATCATTTTTTGAGAAAATCTTGTTGTATTATTTATGTTTTATTATGATTTTACATGTGTTTTTTAAAAAAGAAGAGAAACAACAGCTTTTTTAAATTTATCAAAGTAAAAAATTGATAATTGGCTATTTTTTCTATGTTTTTGGATTGTTTCTTTTTTTAAATGAAAGAAAAATACTTAAACATTAGTTAGAGATGAGTGAATAGTTATAAAGTTATTTTAGAACACAAGTATTTACACAGACAAAATTTAATAACAAAAGTCGAAAATTTCAAGAAAAATCCTATTAAAATATGGCACACAAATTATGAGACAGAAGAATCTATTTTTCAAATAGCAGAGTCTTATTCTTCGTCGAAATCTTAAGTATTCCTATCAGGGATGAGATAATTTGAATTAAAGGGAATCACTTGAGGAGGAGTTTTTCTAAAAGAAGCTAACTATGCATCTGTGACTTTTTGAAAAGTACTCACATTGTGATTATTGAAAGAATTGAATTGTTGTTATCTTGATTCTTTTTTAGGAGCTTTGCAGATGTGTCTGCTAAACTTGATCTTCTTATCAGGAGGTGTTTTAAGTATTTCTGGATCATCATCTTTTTTATTTTTCCTCGCTGGAGAAACTGAAGCAGATTCATGGTCTGTACTGTACCCAGAATTCTAGCTGTTAAGCAAGGATTGTAAATCTGATTTCATTTAGTCTTAGTATTCTAAGTATTTTCTTGTATTTTCTTAGATTATTTTTTGCTGACTTTTTGATTTCTTTTTTGAATTAATCCAATTACTGTCCATCAGATGAGCAACAAACTCTTAAAGGTTTCTTTTTTATCAAAAATCTAAATTAATTTCGGAGCTCTAATAAAATCAAAAATTAGCAAGGAAATTGTTGGAATTGTTAGCATCTACAAAAATAATTAACAACAAACAATAGATATTTAAATGAAAAGAGAAAAAAAGAAATGTGTTCGAGTAAAAACATTCTAATTTTAGATAAATAAAAATAATTTTGTACCCAAAGGACATAAAAAACACAATCTTTCTTCTGCAAGGTTTTTTAAGCAAAATCAAAAAGAAACAATAATACTTCTGAATATATTCATTTCTGATATTTTCTGACAAGCAATTTATTTAATTTATTTATTTTTTCGATATTATGAGAAGATACAGTACTTATGATCTTTATTTTTTGTTCGATATTATGAGAAGATACAACACTTCTTTGATCATTTTTAAATAATTAATTAAGGAATTTCAAATGATCAATAAAGCTGTTTATTTTGCCTAAAACTATTAACAAAATAATCACTAAAATCAATAAAAATGAATTCAGATCTGGAAAATACAAAGAAACTAGTAATAAAATGAAATACAAATAATTTGATCATTTATCTGCTATTTCTTAATATTTCTTTCTCTTTTAAATGAACCGACTGGGAAGGAAACATGTAGGATCGATCTCCCACACATCATTTTATGATGATAGAGGAAATACCCATCTTAAATTTCTTTTTTCATTCTAAGATTATCCAAAACCTTAATCGCTTAATTGGTAAATTAATTTAAAAATGCAAAGCAGTGATTTTCAAAAAATAAAGTGAATATGAAAGAAACAAATAGAAATAGTGAATTCATATTCTTTCAATAGGAAAAAAAATCTTCCTTTGAAATTAAAATAAGAAATAGAAGAAGAAAAGCAAAGAATAAGAAGGAAAATCTCATTCAAATGAAGACAAAAATTATTTGGCGCACTTTTTTAATCAAAGATAAATGAAAAATTAACTTTCTGATAAATTCAGATTGGAGGCAATTTTCTTGAAAAACCCCCAAAGCAATTAATAATTATTTTCTATCTATGAAATTTAACAAGAGCAGTTGGGAGAGGAGGGGAGGGAGTTTTGAATTAATTTACAAGATACAATAAATAATTATCTGAAAAGAAATATCCCTCCTAAAAAGTTAGACACTCAAGAATTCTTTTTAAGAGATAATGGCACTGTCACTTTTGAAAGCTGGAATAAGCGCTCGTCTATCTAAACTCACACACATGTATTATAATATAATTTAAACATGAATCATATGTGATTAAATGCTAATAGAATTAATATAATGCAATGTTGATTTTTCATTTTACTAATATATCTTATGTTTTAAATCCAGATTTAAAGATGAAGAATCAGAAACAGTTGCATTGAAGATTCCCATGGCACGTTGTTCAGAATTCCTTGTCAAGCTACAAGAGTAAAACAAAAAAATGATTCATAAACATCTTATTGACCTTAATTTGTCATTTTAGTTATCTCATTACGGAAGAAGGCGTTTCGTCGATCGCAAAAGAACCAAACCAAATCAGTTTTGATAATAGAATACTTCTCTTGAATAAATCTGTCGATTCAAGTAACAATCACATAAGCAATCTTAACGAATATCGAATAAAATAAATTGTTTTATTGATTGATGTATTACCTTTGTTTTTCAGATTTATCTCAGCTTTCTTAAGACCTAAAGCAATGGGTTGAAGCTCAAAATGTTGAAGTCGTAAAATTCGGAATCGTTAAAGGACTCAAAACATTCTCATTAGAAGAAGCCATCCAGAAACTATTGCATGCAGAAACTGGAATTGTCGACCCAAGGATAAAGATTGAGACATTGAAACAGTTCAAGATAATTGAGTTAACTCATAAATAACAAAAATATAGTGAAGAAATCGCTTAGTTGGTTTTAGAAAAAGGAGGACATGGTACTTAAGCTGTGCTTGAGAAGGTCACAGTGACTAAAAATTCACCTTTTTTGAGTTATTCATACAGACATTTATGTGGAGTTAACAATTCTAAATTAGACTTAAAAGAAGGAAACTGCTAATTCACTCTGGATCCAACTCAAGTTTATTTTGATAATTTCGCTTAAGAAGAACGAGAAACTCTTATTTCTTCAGTGAATACCTCCGCTAATGTTGTAGATCTCTTTGGAAACATTATTCTTGATAATAGACTCGCAAAGGAACGATCAGCGCATATCAAAACATACTTAAGATCGAATTAACAAGCTTAAATATTCCACAGTTCATACAATCTCAATGCTAGTACATAGCAAAATAAATCGATTGCAAGTAAACAAAACAAACATGAAAAGCAATTAAACTATAGACACATTATGTAATGTTTATCATAATAAGTTTTATGAATGACAACAATTCTTTTTTGGTTTCATAGGATCACTGTCACAGTAATCTCAACAAGCAAATATCGATGAAAACTCGCAAGGATCATGCAACAAGATTTCTGGAAGTCTATAAACAGAAACTGGTGATGTTTACGAATTTCTACAGAGTCTAAATTCTTCTAAGTTCAATTATGAGATTCTGATTATCTCAGAGATTCTCTAAGACATTTCATTTATCTGTAAGAAATTGACTTATGAATTTGAATTAAATGGTATTCTAAATTATTTATTCTTTGTTATTGCTGCTTTTAGGCTCATTTGTTGGCTTGGGGAAAGCTGAAAATGATTTATCTGCGTACTTTTAACTTCTTGTGAGTGAGGTATAGTATGATAGTAAATCCATCCATGAATTGATTATCACACAGCTCAACGATTAAATTAGCAAGTTCTCTAAGACATCTACTCCTTAGAATTTATTTGAAAAGACAGATCTTGTTTCTGTTAGTTCGACGACTCTAGACAACCATAAGAATGCAGATACAGACAGTTTAAGTTCAAGTAAAAAGAATGTTTTGTTGAATGTAAATCTAAAAATCACCAAGGAAGTGTTGGGCTTTTCAGAGTAACTGATAGGAGTTGTGAAAAACCATTTCGCTAAATCTAATAATATCCATGAATCATCTCATTTGAGTGTAAAAATAGCATAGAATTAGAAAAATAATCAATTTATTAAAGAATTTACATAATAATGGTTTTTTTATGTTATGTAATAGGAGAATGAGCCAGTCTTATCCAAGAAGCTCAAGACATCGAATGAAGAACAGTGATAGGCCAAGTTAATCTTTTTTATCATTTTATTGTAAAGTTGTTGTATAGTTATTGTCTGTATAAATATAAAAAATATCATTTAACTTCATTTCTTTCTTTTTAGTTAATCTCGTAATATCCTTCTTTTCCAAGATGTATTCTTTTGAACTTTTAAATTTTTATTTTTTTTACAAGAGAAAACTAATAGCAAAACACATTTATGTTTTTTAATCTTCCAATCTTGATAAAAGTCTTGCTTTCTATGGATATTTTTTTCACCCCTTCTTTACAGTATCCTTTTGTGAATTTTACTTTCTTATTTATGTTCTTAAAAAAATGGAAATCAATGATGACATCTCACCAATATCCATGAAACTGTTCATCATTAATCTGTTTGTTTATTTCAGAATCATGTTTCAGATCCTTCAGATCTATTCTTGCTTTTTGGAAGCAATTCTTAGAGTTAGGATATCTTTTTATGTGAATTCTTATTTAGACTTAAAAGAGAGATAAATTAAGAAAATTTAAACAGATTCATTGTAATTCTTCTCTTTCTAATGGGTGATTGGTGTACTATCGAAAGTGATCCAGGTGTGTTCAGTGAGTTGATCAGAGGTATCGGCGTCAAAGGAGTTCAAGTTGAAGAAGTCTACTCCCTTGAGGATACATAACTGATCGAGTAGATCAAGCCGATCTATGGACTTGTGTTCCTGTTCAAATGGACGAACAAAATCGAGAAACGAGAGTGCCTTCTAGATTACGATCAAGATCTTTTCTTCGCGAATCAAGTCATTCAGAATGCATGTGCAACATAAGCACTTCTAGCGATTCTCCTGAACCGAGAAGATTAAATCGATGTGGGTGAAGAGTTAAGGAATTTCAAATCGTTTACAGCGGGTATGGATCCCTAAATGAAAGGCCTATCGATTTCTAACCAAGAAAGCATCCAAAAGGTACATAACTCATTTGCAAGGCCTGAGCCATTCTAGTTCGTTCAGAAAAAGAGACAAGCAACAGAAGAAGATGATGTTTTCCACTTTGTTTCGTTTGTACCTTTCAAAAATAAACTCTATGAGCTTGATGGTGTTCAAAAAGGGCCTGTGTTGATTGGCTCATTTGAAGGAGATGATTGGCTATCTCTAGCAACTCAAGAGATCAGCTAAAGAATTTTGAAATACAGCTAGGATGAAGTGCGATTCAATCTTCTAGCTCTCACGATCGATAAGCGATTCCAAGTAAAAAGCAAACAATCAAGAAATAAGGGATTTAAAACAAAAATTAAGATCTAAAAGTTATTATTTCTAACTAAATTCATTATTTTAAGATAAAATTGATTTATTATTATTTTGAAGGGAAGAAACACAATAAAACAGCTAGAAGCTTAGAAATACTAGCTATATTAGCTAATCAAAGATGGTGATATCGAACTAAACGAATCTGAGTTAGCTGAAATAGCTTCACTTGTAAGGAATTGTGAATTCATTTTCGGTCTACATTATTTTTGAATGAAAACTAATCTTGCATTATTTTAGGAACAAAGTCTAAGTGAAACAGAAAAAGCAGCAGGAGCAGCAAGAATCATCGATATTAGCAAGGAAAATGCCAGAGAATAAATCGAAGATGTGAAAGCATAAATTACTCATCAAAATATGCTTTTAGCTGACGAAGAAGACAAATTCAAGCATTACGAAGTATATAAGATAAAATCTTGTCTTGAGATAAAATATCATTTTGCAATTGAATTCTTGGATTTTTTTGGTTTTTACTGATTTTTGGATTTTGACAGCGAGAAAACGTAAGAAGAAGGAACAATTATCTCCCTTTCATTATTGAGCTGTTTAGATAGACTGCTAGAAAAGGTTTACTTTAAGGACTTGTTGAGAAAGCTAAAGCAAAGAAGAAAGAAAAGCTTTAACAATAACAGCAAAACAAATAATAGAAACCAGTGTGAAAGCATGTTTTTTTAGATTTATTAAAATCAAAAATTTCTTTATTTTTGTGAGAAATTAGACTTGTTATACAATTTTTTACAAAAAACGATATCAATTCAACAACTTATGCATTTCATTAACTTACAAACACAGCAATTAATAACTTTAGTTTCTTTCTTCAAATATTTGTAATTTATCTAAAATCATCATTCTCTCACTTACCTCACATCGCAGTCAAACAAATAAAGAAAATAATTTAAAAATCTTTCCCTTTTCTTTACACTCAAACTTTTTAAAAAAATCAGATATTTCTCAATTATTAGATTAAATTAGTTATCTGTAAGTTGCAGGGGATAGTGAAAAAAATAGCTAAAATTTTTAAGAAATAACAAGCTCATTTCCATTTCTAGCTAATAATAATCCAAATTACTATCCATCTCTTCTGTAAAATAGAGAATTGACACATGGGCGGAGGGATTTCTAAGAATAAGCGAGTTATTAGCTTGATGCTTGTTGGATTAGATAATGCTGGCAAAACAACATTTGTACAATGGTTCAAGCAGAATATCAATTCTCGATAATCGGGCACAACTCATGCACAGACCATCCCAACAGTCGGCTATAATATGGAAAAGTTTGTAAAAGGCAATTATGAATATAAAATATTTGACATGAGCGGACAAAGTAAATACAGAGAAATGTGGAATAGTTACTGCAAAGAAATTGAAGGCATAATATTCTTGATAGATTCAAGTGATACCCTACGCTTATAAGTGGTAGCTAATGAGCTAGAAACATTACTTGAGCTCGAAGAAATCAGAAACAGACCCGTGCCGATCTTATTCATTGCAAATAAAGCTGATATTCAAGGCGCATTTTCACCTGAGAGCCTCAAGGAGATGCTCAATTTGAAAGCAGTTTCTGACAGAAAATGGGAAATATTTTAAACTAATTCTATTAAAGGATGGAATATCGATTCTGCATTCAATTGGCTCTCGAATTAGGTAGCAACTGTGTTCCCTGAGTCAAAAAGTTCTTGAAAAGGAAAACGTGGTTTATGTATTTTTTTAATTATTCACAGAAATTACAAAAAACAAACAAAAATGGAATAAGAAAGCGTAAATAATTTGTTAAAATCAATATCCTCCAAAGGAGAGTTAACTGTTACCTGAGTAGTAGTTTTATTCATATTATTTCTATGTTTATTAGTATTGTTATTATTATTTTTATTAAAAATCAGGCATTTTTAACCTTGAATTTCTTAATGGATTTGGTGTTGTTGTCGCATCTTCGAATGTCCTGTTCCTGCTAGGAATGGTATCCCCATCATTCCTAAGCTATCCTATCCTATTTTTGAGAGCTTTAGTTTTGGCAAGATTCCCCTTGTGAGATTGACTAACTGCGATTGTCTCAAAAAAATCGTTCATATCAAGAACTCCTCGATTTGTGGTGTTTATCTCATTTCCAAGAGGTTCCAATTACTTATTCTAATATTTTTTATCTGAACTGCCATATTCATCTGAAAATTACATTGAGTTTTTAGTTATTTTATGACTTTTTCCTGGAGATTATTTGGAACCCTCATGGAAGATCATTCTTTCAAATGAATCTGCGAATGGAGAATCATAATTAAAGTTGGTTGGTGATCCTAATTTTTCTTTTTCTGCAAATACAGTTGGGCTATTATATTTCTACCTTAGTGAAGGTAGAAAACTATCATCGTTGTTAGTATTTGATATCGTAAGTGGTTAAGAAAACAACTATTATAATCTTAGAACAAGTTAAGCATACCCAATAGGATTAGTGATACCTTCATCCATGCTGTAGATAGGTACTTCAACTTCCTTAATTTCTTCTTTTTTATCACCCGCTACATCCAAGAACATCTTTCCAAGTTTAGCAGTTCCTTTATCAGTAATTTACACCAAGCAACATTCCACTGAATTCAAACCATCCAGATAAACAGAGAACTTCAAAGATGTTAATTATGAAAACAGAAACACTTAAGAATGCTACTTCTAACCGCCATTCTACGAAAAAGAAAACTAAAATTGGCTGGAGAAAAAGTTCTTGGTAATTGAATTGATATTCAATTCATCCACTTTCATTTCCAGTTAGGAATTAAAACTATGTTATCCATTTTATTTATTCAAAAAACGCCTATTCAAATCACTCATATTTTTCCCATTATTTCCACTACTAAATGATCTCCCCTATCTACGAAACTGCTAACTTAGATTAAAATCTTCCTCTGGACTCAAGATATTTTTGACTGTTTCAGCAATCAGCGGAGAGTTAAATTCTTTCAAAGGCTAACCGTAGAAATTGTTGGGTGAACTAAACAAAGGAGCTAGATTATCGATTTCATTGTGTTTTTTTATTAGAGAAGATTTGCGAATATCAGGATCGATTCTAAGGTTAGGGGATTTTAGAGGACTACTTGGAGAAAAATTATTATTTCCATAGAATGGTTCTGGAAACTAACAATTCTATGAATTGACTAAGCGAGTATGGGGAGATATTTACTTGAATCTTGAGCGTAACGCGGAGTATCTGCAGTGATCTTTGTAAGATTGTTCCCATTTCTTTTTAGGCAACGTTCCAGGTTGATTTACGAGTCTCTATGCAAGTTAAACATTATCGTTGATCATTTTTCTGTTTATTCTAGTCATCGCACCAGCGTAGACAAAACCATCATCTTCTTCATTCAAATTTTTAGGATTTTTTGGAGATGATCCATCGAAATCTCCACAGATAAGTGTTTTTAGAAAATTTTTGTTTTTCGCTAATGCTGTATCACTATTCAACGTCTATCTTCCATAGACTTTGTTTTCAATAGCTAAGCACTAAGATTGTAGCTTTTCCATTTCTGCATCATTGAATAATTTTGGATACGCTGACTATTATTGAAGTTGTTTGGTTTAGATGAGGTCCCGTAGATAGCGAGAACCTGCAGTTGATTCTCCACTTTCAGTTCTAAAGTTTATTGTCTGCATTTTTCTTATTTTCTTAATTTTATTCAACCAACATAGCTTACAGATGAGAAAAAGAATAATTTGGGGTTATCAATAATAGAAAAATAATGCTGAGGGTTGGCTCTTAAAATTTAGTTGTTCTAGGTATTATTCGAGGAATAATAGGTTACTCAAGCTATTCGATGTTTAAAATATTTTGAGATTTGACTTTAGAAAATGCTGCTTTTAGCTAGGCTTCTAATTTATTGATCTAGAAGGTGTCTAAGCATATTTTTCCTTTTTTGCTTAAACGCTCTTGACAATCAAGATGATGTCTGTTTTTTGACATTAAAATACAATTAATTCTTTGATTCAATCTACTTAAAAAAAAATTGTAGTGAAATTTTTTAATTCAATTTAAAAAATGAAAGGATATTTTTGTATGTTAAGTTCAGATTGCAATTTCACAAATGAACAAGAATTGTTCAGGATTATTCGTTTACAACCCACAAAAAGGAATAATGTAAGGCATTCCAATTAAAGAGCCTTCTCAAGATGACAAAGCATAAAACGATAAAAGAATAAAAAGAAATAGTCTTTAGATTACTCCTACAACTTTTTTCTCATTGTGTCATTGTCATTTTCCATTTGCTTAATTTCATTTCATCTAAGCAAAAAATGGGTGTTACAGAAATTCTTAGATGCTGTATCTTTAATACATTACGGGAGTAATTGAATGTGCTATCAGCTATTTCAACTAATTCATTTCAAGCAATTTCATTGATGCGCATCCTGATTTCCCTATCGTTAAGACATTTTCGATTTCCTGAAATTTATTCCAGAATAAATGTGTCTTCTTTGGATTATACAATATCCCAAAGATTTTATCGGCTCTATGGAAGTACTTCTCCTTATAATACTTTTCTTCTGCATTTTCATCATATACGTTGCAATAAACAGTCTCATTTTCATAAGGAAACGACTTAAAGAACACTTAAAACATCGATACGCCTAACGCAAACACGTCGTTAGAAAATTCATCGATTTTAGACAAATCATAGTTCCCATCTTCCAGCGCTTCCGAAACCTCCGGTGGGTAATACTTCAACGATCTATCTTTGAACCGATCCAAGAAGCTCTATCTCGATCGATATGTTTAGACTTGCTTTGCGAACCCAAAATCAGCTAGTTTGAATTGAGTCTGTGAGAAAACTAAAATATTCTCAGGCTTAATGTCTCCGTGGATAATATTCTTCTTGTGCAAATAGTCAATTGCTTCGGCTGTTTATTTAAATGCCATCTTCAAGAGCTAATAGTTCCGTTTCGTGTAATCCGAAGTGTCCGGTTTAATTAGTGCAAAATCAAAAAGATCCATTATGGCTCTTGGAAGAAACACAGCGCATGAATGAGGTAGTTTTAGGATAGGCTGATTGGAGTAATTTTAGTTGTTGTTAATCGGGATGATGCTAGGATGGTTTAGCTTACTGAGAATTTGAATTTCATTGGCTAATTCCTTGCAGTTTGAACAGCAAGTGTATTTACGTTAGTCTTCATGGAATATTTCTTTGACAATGCATTTGTTCTTTTTAGAATGCGTGTTAAGAAGGTCGATGATTCCAGATACAATCGAATTCGAGCTACTCTCGATGTACTTCGTTTTCATTTACTTGTTGTGTAAGTATTGCTGTAATTCAACGGTGTGCTGGATTGTGTTCCGCTTATTAGAGCAACAGACAGGAGGTGTAGTTACATTGGTATTATCATCTGATTGTTAGGTGTTTTTCGGAGAATTATCAATCTATTCAGCTTTGATATTCATATTAGTATCTTTAAGGTGATCATTATTATCATCTTCATCTTCGTCATCATCTTCATCGTCGTCCTATTACTCATACCACTCTTTTTGCTGCTTTTCTGGCTGTGAATTTTTTTCTTTGTATTCTGATGATGGCTGTGATTAATAACTATCATGCCCCTCATAACTTCTTGATTCTTAAGATTAATATTGCTATTATTGACCTCTGTATTGCTGAGGAGACTGCTGCTATTGCTGTCTTTATTAAAACTATTATCCTTATTACGAATAATTTAAAGATGAATTTGATCGGAATTCATAATTATCATTGCTTTGTTCGTTTTGGTAGCTTTCTTTCAACTAAGTGTTTGAATAATTTTACATACCGAGGTTAGAAATGCTACTTTGAACATTTGTAGCTCGATCTCTAGGCTAAGTTGGCAGTAATCTTGATAAGTTTTGTCTTGTTTATTCGAATAGATTTTCCTAGTTTGCTGTGTAAATGAACCTAGTTTAGTTTGAATACATCCCAGAATCATTGAAGTACTGTGGATTCTAGAAGTGTTATTACTGTGGTTATTATTGTTAACCAAGTTGATAATTCAGCATTGGATTGCTGTTGATTTATTCATAAGAATCTTAGGAATAATTCAATTACTTCTGTTATCTTTTTTACTATTGCTACTAAACTGGCAAGTATTATAAATAAGGTTGCTTATGATATTAAGGTTGACTTATCTGCATTGGAGGATTGTTCTATTAGATCGAATAATATTGAGGAGACTTTCCTTAATTGTATTCCTCTGATTCTAACTCTTCAGGAACTTATTAGTAAAAGTCCATTCCATTATGAGAGTAATTTGGCTGAGGGCATCTTCTACTAATATTCGAATAAGACGGAGAAGGTGAAGATGAAGACTAAGAGAATGTTGACTATCTGTTATTAATAGGCTCATAGATAGGACTTTATCTTGGTATTTATTATCCTCTTCCTGGTTGAATCTTGCTTTGAATCTAGTAATTTTGTTTGTATGTCTCAGACTGATTGCTGGTTTTATTGTTGATCATAGGTATTTCCATTGTTTTGTTGAGTTATTTAAAATATTTAAGAAATTTGATGATTTTTTTATAAAAAAAAATATTAAAGGAGAGACCTTTTCTGAGGAAAAAATAGAAGGATTATTTAGAACAAGCAAACAGAAAAATGCTTTATTTTTCTTTTTCTTAATTTGGTAAAATCCCTCTATTATTTGACAGGAGATTAGATTATTAAAAAGTTGCTCGAATTGGTATGTAAAAAGAGGGGAAGAGAAGACTGGTTGCTGTTGGGAAAGAATATTTATCAATTGTTCTTGTTTGAATTGTTTAGATCTTTCGCAAAAAAAAGATACAAAAAAGGATCTTCCCTATTTTTTTTTCTTTCTGTATGACTACTTAATTTGATTTGTAATTGAATAAATGGAGTAGATTTTTTTGATGAGATTTAATTTCTCTTGAAGTTATTAAAAGTTAATAAATGGTGTAACATCAAATTATTTAGAGCAAGGACTGATTTGACAATAATTATCCGAATGAATCAGCAAATAATTTATGCAATGCGATCTGAGAGTTTGTAAATCTAATGTGCAAGATGTTGTTAATTTTGAAAAATATGGGATGAGATTAACAAATTTTGTTCGAATTATTGCTAGCAAACCGCTTAATTGATTGATCAATTGTTAAGGTTTTTTTCAAAACTAATTTCGTTCTTCTCGATTATGGAATTAATCATCGTGATATTAAGACATTGCAAAGTTTTGCACAAGATTTTGCTAATCTCATGCATCTCCTGTGCCTGTAGACAAATTTTTTAAAAGATTCTCAAATCAACAATCCTATAATGATTTGACTGCCCTGTAGATCCATGATAGTGTTCTGTACAAGCAAAGCCTTACCATCAAGCGATTAATCTAATTCTGAACTAAAATTCAGTTCCAATGTTAATATTTCAAAACTATTTAATAATCCAACAAGTTCTCAACAGGGCAAGATCTCAGAAGGCATAGATTTCTCTGACGAGCTTGCACGTGCAGTCTTTATTGTAGGTAAAAAACTAATTATTGTGTGATCTTTTGTTAAAATTATAAATTACTTAGGAGTACCATACCCTCCAGTAAAGGAACCCCGAGTGACAAATAAAAAGGCTTATCTCGATAGCATTTGGAACGACAGAGGGATTAAAGGTGATAAAATTAGTGGAAAGCAATGGTATCTTCAGCAAGCTATCAGAGCAATGAATCAAGTAAAATACAACTAAACAAAAAAAAATATTCTTATGTGATAAAAACAATCCTTTTTGAACCTCCCCAGGCAATCGGAAGGGTGATTCGACACAAAAACGACTGGGGTGCTGTATTCTTATGTGACAGTCGATTTAAGCAGCCAGATGTCAAAAATGAAATTAGTGATTGGGTAAAAACTGGAAATGGACTCAAAGAATTCGATAACTTCCCCTCAGCATTGATTGAAACCATGAATTTCTTTAAAGCGAAGCCTAAAACTGCAGGAAATCCAAAGAAGAAAATGCTCACTGCTTCTTCGAATTCTTTAGCTTCCAAACAAGCTAGTCAGTAATCTGAATAGCCTACTCATAACTCGAAGAAGGTTCAATTAAAGAAACCTTTTACAGTTCCTGTTGCTGAATAGATTAAACGTCCAGCTAATTAGGATACCAACAATGGGAATCCATTTGAGAGAGTTTCTCTGAATGGTTAAAAATAAATGAAAATGACAGATTTCAAGACAACAAAAATATCAATTAAACCTGATGAACTATCAA
>Ga0302271_10002331_pt1 | contig 17212 bp, 14 predicted proteins | sample III_Bog_N1_1_FD_198767 | JGI IMG/M metagenome (GOLD analysis project Ga0302271, IMG submission 198767) | Peat permafrost microbial communities from Stordalen Mire near Abisko, Sweden - III_Bog_N1_1 | ecosystem: Environmental > Terrestrial > Soil > Wetlands > Peat | place: Sweden: Abisko...
ATAATTGATTATCTATTGTTCTTTAGGTGGTGGGTTTAGCAATTTATGTTATGTGCTCTATCTTTATTTTTCCATCGGTTGCTGCCCCCACTCGAAATATAAACTATCCTCCCAATCAATCAATAGATTCTTCCTTATTTTTTATTTCCCCTCATCAAATAGCCACACTTCACTAAGAAAAATCATAACAATTTATCTAAAAAATCGAGGGAACTTCTTATTTTTGCTTTAATATTGAGAAATAAATATGGTAATTCCTTCAAAATAACGACAATAAGAAATAAATAATATAATCCAGCCCATCTATTAGCATAGATGGAGTAATTCATACTTTGATAAATATTCTTTAAAAAAATAACGATCTTGAATTTTTTGTAAGAGAAGAAAAGAAGAGGGAATACATTGAAATAAATAATTGAGTCGTCTTGTGGGAAGAAAGAGGTTCATGTTTTTTGAGAGGGAGAGATAGAGATTTTGGTATTGAAAAAAGGCAAGAAAAACAAACATTTTTCTGCCATCTTCTTTCCAAAGAAAAAAAACTGCTATTCTCCTTCTCCTATGATTTCTGCTTTTGATCATTTTATGAATAATCTTTTTCTCAATACTTCTAAGCTGGTTAGCTTGTATTCTGCAATGATCTCAATTTTAATAATTTTAAAGGGATGCATTTGCAGAGGATAGTAGGAGAGCTTCAAGTGAGTTAGATTTATCATGCTGCGATGCAGTCTAACCAATAACACCAGGGAATTATGTCTATATTCCTAGAGTGTTAGAAAACATGGTATTTTACTGCTAAGAAGCAAGCAAAGCTGTGAGCAAACTCATAACCAATTAATCAGATGGTGTTTGCTAGATTGTCCTAGTTAATTCCATAATATTTGCTGCATTGAAATTGTTATTCAGATTATTGTTCAAAATCTAATTATTCCTGAAATCGCTGTTTTCACAGAAACTATTATTTGTATTTCTGGAAATTCCTTGGTTGCAGAACAAGGTGTTCATGATATTCATATTGCAGTTGATTTCTTAAGGCTAAGAATAAATGTTAGTTTGATTAAGTTTATTTGAGTTCTTGATATTTTTAGTATTCTTAGCTTCTGGTTAAGGTATTTCTTAGTTAAAACTTGTGAAAGTATTATGAATATTACTGCTAATTTAACTTTAATTATTCATATTTTTTCCTAAAGATGATTCCTAGCTTGTTATCCCTTGATTGCTGGTATTTTATCTCTCTGATTCATTGCAGTTCTCACATCCGTTGCATTTGCAATGTGATCCACACTGTAATCCATCTTGATAGCACTGACAATATTTCTTCAAGCACCCTGATCTCTTGCAGTTACATCCTTTTTTCGATGCTAGCTTCTTTTAATCCTTGGATTCTAGATTATCTATTTCCATTATGGCACTCTGTCGAGAGGTAAATGCAAATGGGTTTTTTTCAAGTAACCCCTCGATGACTTTATCCCTTAGAGAACGATGTGCTTCGGAGTTTGAGCATTCACTGCAGTTACATTCGACACCACAGAATTCTCCAGCAGCGAAGCAATCGCAGTAGAGTTTTAAACATTTTGTTTTCTTGCAGTTACAGATACGGAGTTTTTTGGAATTCTTTGGGATGGTTGTGGCAGTCCCAGTTGCTCTTGGTTCGTTGGATGAGTGGTTTATTTAAACTTCTCCAGATGTTCCATCAGTTTTATTGTCTTGCTATGTTTAGGTGACAGTATTCTGAGAATGAACTCTTACCAAAATATCATTTTTTTCAATTTCCAGACTATTCTCTTGAGATTGACTGTTCTTCTCTTTAATTTCATTTGCTAAATGCTCTGGTGAGCCTTCTTCTAATTATTTGTCTTTATTATAAGAATTGCTACAATTCTCTTTCAAACCTCCATCACATATCTTCAATTCCCTTTCTACTTCTGTCGTCACTTCTGCTGCAACTAAACTTTTATCTTCTTTATTTTCGTTGGTTTCTTTTAAGCATTCAGTTTTCTTGAATTTCTTCATTATTCTAGGAGAACTAGCTTCAATTTCATCTTCTTGTTCTTTAATAACTTGCTGTTTTAAGCATTCCTTCAGCATTTCTGCTTGAAGCATCTCCAAGAATGCTAGTGGGATCTATTGATTTTCTCCAGATTAAACTTAGATTTTTTGTAAATCCACTAACAATTCAGGAGAAGGTAACTTTGGACTATCGAATGCTGAAGATTGAGCTGACCATCCAAAACTTGTATTGCTAGCCATACGAGCTTCTTATGAATTAGGATAAAACACTCCAGAATTGCTTGAACGGCTGGAAGTGAGAGAATTTGAAGTAGAAGAACAAAATGAAGGAAGATTTGTGATTTGATTCTCTTTCTCAATTTCCGAGGATTACTTCTATTGAAGATGGAATTATTTTGAGAATTACTGAACTGGAGCTGAAGAAACTGCTGAAGAAGATGAACTTGAAAAACCTCTTTTCATTGCAAGTGGTTTGAGCACTGTAGTAGCTTAACCAATAGGGGATACAGATTTAAATGAGTTCGTAATGATCTTTGATTTTTCTCCAGTGATCTAAATGGAATAAACAAGCAAAAACAATAAAAAAATAGTTATTAAAACGAAGTGTTTTAGAATGTCTAACGGACATAATCCAAATATCATTTTTAAACAATAATAATACAAAATAAGATTTTTTGTTTTTTATCCCCATTATTTATTTTGGCAAGGTTATAAAAAAAAAAGGGGAACAAAATATAATAAAAACGCGAGTTCAAATCTCTATTGGAATTATTAATTCTACCCATTTAAAAATTAAGTAGATTTTGGTGTGTTTCAAAGCTAAAAATTGATATGCTTGTTTCTTGTGCGATCAACTTTTTTTGACTTTCTCAATAAAAAAACAGACTCACTTTTCTCATCTTAAAATCTCTCAAGACAAAATAGCCTTGAGGGGTACAGCAGCTCTATAATGGCAGTTTCAAATATGTCTGTATGAGAGACTACTGCTTAAAACTGCTACTCATTTATTTGAATGACAATATGGAAAATTAACTATTAAAAAGTAGAAATCTTCTTTTTTGGAAGGAGATAAAAATGGGTAAATCTTAAAAATACCCAAGATAATGATCGCTGTATGAGAAGATACACTAAAATACTATAAATATCAATGTTTTATGTAAGTTATGCATACGTTGGAGTCAGCAGACAAGAGAATGTTGAGAGGGAGAGTTGGCATTCCAGGAGAAGAAGCAAGAGATTCAGACATTGTTAGGAAAGTGTAGATGTGTGGGTGTAAATAAGCCAAAGATGTAAATGAAGGAATAAATATATTCTGGATGACTACTTGTGAGGTAGATGGCAGGCTCCTGTGATAAAGAGGGAGAGATAGAACTAGATAATTAGTTTTTTTTCTCTGAGAATATTTAACTTTTTATTTAATTATTTGCGCTCGCGAGAGAAGTGTTTCTGCTTTGTTTTTAAAATTTGATAGTTAGAAGCAGCTGCACTTCAGTATGTTCTCCCTCTCTCTTCAAAATTATAAGAGTTTAGAGTTATTTTTATTTTCTCTCTCCCCCCTTCTAATTTTTAAGCCAAACTAACCACTTAAAATCAATCAAATTAACAATCCCCCCCCCCCCCCTCTTTGAAACTTTGTACTCTTTTTCTGATAACCCTTTAACCTTTACCTTCTACTTTAAAAACTTAACGACGATTATAAACTTATATTTTCGTTTATGTTCTTTAAAATCCAGTCTTTATTAACCGATTAGGCATTAAAATTGCTGTTTTAGACAAATTGTACCCAAGTAAAAATGAATGCATGGAATAAATCCAAACCAAATATTTTTCTTAACTACTTTTTCGAGGGAAGCAAGATTAACGAATTTCTGTGGGGATTCTGAGAGGGGTGGGATTTTTGAACTACCTTATCGATTGAAGCCTTGGAAAATAATAATATTGGAATTGCTTTTTTTTTGAATTTTTAAACCTAAACACGATAAAAACACGATTTTCCTCCCTCGCACATTTAAATTCTCTCCCCATTCGTTTGAAATTACATAATTTTCAAATGGAAAGGCTTAATGTGGAAAAGAGAGACACTCCATATTTTTAGAGAAACAAAACAATAAAAATAATGCCACTTAATAATCCAGGCTAACTTCAATATTATTAGGTAACCTCAAGTCAATGAGATACTCTCAAATTGGATGTAATTACAAATGGAATTGGAGGAATAGAATTTGTTTAAGGAGGTAACTTTGAGAATTTTAATTAGATTTTAAAAATAAAACATATTTAAATATTTCCTTGCATTTGATTTATTCGCATTTGAATAATAGTGAAAACAATCCCAAACAATAGTGATTTGAATTAATTTGTGAGTATTTTGAAATTTTGATTTGGCAGAAAATTATCATAAATAAGGCTTGGATTTGTAATATTTTTCAAGTATTACTCTGCTGAGAAATATTTCATTAATATTTCCTTATTGGATTATTTTTCAATTTGAATGTATCCAATAATTATTAGCTATAGCTAGTAGCTTTATGTTTACTTTTTATTCTTTAAAATCTACTTATTGTTATATTATGTAAGCAAAGAGAATAAGGATGAATATTCTTATTTTCATTATTATTTTCTAACTGCTAATTTCTTAGAAATTCGGATCTTCCAAAAGAGCGCATATTTTATTATGCCAAATCGGGGTGAATTGTAAGTGTGAATCTTGAGAAAAATTCTCAGTTTTGAATATTTAATTTATTTCTTCTTTCTGTTGATTTCTGAACGATCGTTAGAAATTTACTAAAATCTATGCACAAAGACAATTATTTTATGTTTCTTTGGACTGAGATGTTCTTATGGCTTTCTTTGTTTTAAAATTCATATAAAACTAGTAGATTCTCTCTAACTGGCATATGTAGCTGCACGTATGAGAATCAGTATTTATCCTTGGATTGTTTTAATTGCTTTTAATGCAAGTAGTGAAGAAATAATTTTCACTTATGATCATTTAGAAATGGTTTAAATGTTGCAAATAAAATGCAACCATAAGTGAACATTGATTAGTTATTTTCATTAATATTTGATAATTCTTTTCAGTTGTTAAAGTCTAATTAATATGTTTAAATATTTTTGTAGATATTATTAAAAAAAAGGATTTTCCAAAATAAGCTTATTCCTTTATGATTTTATTTATTTTCTTTGGTTCAGAGTCTGTAGGCCTTGCGGACTAGTTTTAGTGCGAATAAGAATCTCCCACAGCTAAAATGGGAGAGCTTGTAGAATCTAAAGAGTCCAAGTGCTATTCTTTTAAACGATGCCATTTTGTTTTAATCTAGAAGGCACTCATTCATTTATCTTTGTTGGGTTTGCAATTATCTTCTTAACTGGTAGGTATTCTCATTTTTCATTTCAATTCAATTTGAAATTTCACTTAAGAACTCTTCTAAGTCTTTGATTCTCTCTCTTTCTTGTCAAAATGAATATTTTTCCTTATGATTCCTTTTCTAATACACTCTTTTCATCTTTGTATCTGCTTTTCAGCATTTCCTTGGACATCAATGTTCTGCTTTCAGAATAACATAATAATTCTATTAGACGCTGCTTAGAGCCTTCCATCATCCAATTCGATATTGTGCCATAAGCAAACATTTGCACACAACAACAACAAAATACAATTTTAATTATTTTTGCATAGGTATCATATTAAAAACATGAAAAATACTAAACAAAAAAGCCAAGCAACAATAACAACAACAATCTAGCAGGAACAGTTAAACTAATGAACATAATTAATTGGGCTTAATACATAAATAAACTCACTTGAATGCCATCATAATCCATTAGTGGAATAGATAAACAGTAGCAAAACAAAAGATACTCAAATATCCATCACTTTTGTGTGAATCTCTTCAAAGTTAGCGAGCTGATCAGAGACAGGCAGTGTTTGTGAAAGCGTTGAAGATTCAGAGAATCTTCAATAGAAAAAATCACAATGATGATGATGAAATTGAACAAATTTCAAGCAGGTTGCTTACTTTCTTTCACACCAATTTTTGTTTTTGATTTACTTCACATCAACAGGCATTGCATGCTTCTTAGAATTAGGTTACTTGCTCCTGATTCTTCTTACCCTTCTTAACCAGTCATAGAAGGAAGCTCCAATTTCTTTGCTTTTTTCGTTTCAGCTTAGACTACGATTTCTTCTATCTTAAAAATATCAATATGTATTCCTATCTCTGTGAATACGAATACTTTGACTCGCTTTCTCTTACAGCTACATTGTTTTCCAATAAAGTTGTTTTTTTTTTGTTTTGTTTTGACTGATATTTATTTTGTTATTTTCTTCTCTTCCATAGCTAAATGCTCAACATTAGCATATCTAATAGGTTTAAAATGTAGATATGCCCTTTTAAATATGTCAAAAATAACCGACCGAATTGCTCTAATTGTAACCATTATCAATAGTATATCTCTCTCTCTCTCTTTCCATCATCTCTCGTTGTCCTCAAGTTCCTCCTATCTTATCTAATTCTTTCGTAACAATATCTTTATCTTTCTCCTTTATTGCATATTCCTTTCCTTTTCTCTTCCCTTTCACTAATTATTGAAGTTTTTCTTACTTGTGCTAGCATTTTGTTCAAGTAGTACAATTTAACTCTTTGAATTTTGTTTAATTTTTTTGCAATTTTGACAACACTGCAAAATGAGGTATTCTTAATCTTCTATTATTCATACATTGCATTCCTCTCTCTGGGAATGATTACTGATAATATATTAATTATGTTCCGAATATTCCTAATTGTCTTGACTTCCCTTGTAGGGTCTTTCGTTGATCAAAATCAACTGCTTTTCCATAATCCCTCCCTCCCAATTTAACTATTACTTTTCATACGAATTATGAGCTAGAAAAATTCAAGAGAAAACACACACATTAACAAAATCAACAACTCATTTTACACAAGAGTATATTATTCTTTTGCATTTCTTTTTTTCTTTTGATTTTCTTAGATTAAATAACTGATTCCTATTAGCATCTGCAAAGGAATCAAGAATACCATAGGAGAAAGGATACTTACTATTGGGAGAAGTAGCAAAGATCTCGATAAGACTCAATGTGTGCTTGTTAATCTTATCAACTTTAGTTTACTGTTATTGTTACAACTTTATTAATTAATGAGTTAATATTTGCTATTATTTCCACTGTGTATTGCTGATCAAAACGCCCAATTAAGCTTATCCTCAAATATCTTATTAAGATTCTACCCTTCCTGCTCATTAGTATGTTGATTAATATTATTATTATTGTTGTTGCTGTTTCCTATTAATTATCAAAAAACATACAAACAAATTAGATTCATAATTTTTCTATCAATTGATTCTTTCTTTAAAATCTCTGTTACTTCTCCTATCAGGTGGCAGTGACGATCGATTCTTCAACGCCTAGAATTGCTATTGCTCCATGGAATTCTAATTGAAGTTCGTAGCTTTGTTGAATTAATTGTAGAAGCTATTCGCATAGGATGGGTCAATTTGTCCGTGTCTCGGTGAGTAAGAAGCAGCGATTAACTAATCAGAAGAAGATGAGGAAGATTAGTAGTTCTCCTAAGGATAATTGCTTCTCTTGAGTAGCATATTCTACTTGCGCGCTTGTTTGTTTAGTTCATTCAGGTAGTTCAAATTCAATGGTCGCTCGAGAGTACCACCACCAAGCGCCATTAGGTTCTAATCAGATGAATAAACTGCATTCATGTTCAAATTCGAAAGGCGTTTTCCATAATTGTAGTCTGGTAAACCTTATGTGTTGAATTACTACTATTATGATTACTGCTAATATGGATAATTCCCTATTGGTTATGGCTATTGCATCTACTGATCTGTTCTCTTAGCTATGCTATTCTTAGCATTCTAGGTTTTCAGATACTCATCTTTGTACGATTAGAATGGATTAGCAGCTTTCGTAGTAATTCCTCCTTGATATTATTACTACATCTACTAATACATGAACGGCTGCTACGCATGTATCTACTGCGGTTGTATTTACTAAGTATTGTAAGTTGGTTTGTCAACTAATGGGATGACTTCGAATTACCCTATGCTGCTCTGCTATTTCAAATATTACTAAGACAGATTTGAAGTGGAGAACTACGATAGACTCGGTGCAGTGCCAAGAGAAGATCCAATTGATGCAACATTGATATCACCTAATTCCCTATGGATTTCATCGAAATATGGATATTTCGTGATACCAATAGCAGTTGGTCTTTTCGCTGGATCGTATTGCAGCATGTCAGTGAGAAGTTAAATCCCTTCAGGAGATGCTCTAGGGACGACTTACTGCAATGGCACTGAGGCCCTGCTTGGAATAGTCATGCCTGATTTTTATGCTAATTTAACACCTTCTTGCCAATTCGTTGGTGTGCCTAGGGTGTTCACCATTTTATAGAATTAATCGAGTTCATTTGCACCGGAGAACAATGGACTAAGGTTGTAGAGCTCAGCCATTATGCATCCGACAGCGAAGATGTCAATAGGGGAATTGTAGGTTTAGCTGTGGAGTAGGATCTCTGGAGCACGATACCAACGAGTAGATACGTATTCAGTGAATGGAGGACGGCAACGGACCTAATGGAAAATGAATATTTTAAAGTAATAAACAAGGGAATTAAATGAATGAGAACATGAACTCATCTCCATGTATCTCCCCCCTCCTTCACACTCATTAATCTTACTTCTCTAGCTAATCCGAAGTCACACACCTTAACATTAAGGGTCTTCATGTTTACAAGGAGATTTTCCGGTTTGAGATCCCTATGAAAGAACCCAATTTTATGTAGTGCGTCGAGTCCGAGTGCGATTTAAAACAGTATTTTCTTGATGGTTTTCTCAGGGATTTAGGATTTCTTCTCCTTGTAAGTCATGTACATCTAATAGATATTCAAATCGACATACTCGAACACTAGCATCAGCTCATCTTTCACTTGGAGGACTTCCTTAAGTTTGACAAGATTTGGATGGTTCATTTTCCTGAGTGACTTCACTTCCCTTAATGCCATACATTCATCCCAATTCTTGTATTTTCTTTTCATTTTCTTGATAGCGACGATCTCCCCTGTTTCTTTGTTCTCCGCTTTATAGACAGTTCCATATGTGCCGTCACCGAGATTCTTCACGATCTTGTAGCGATCCATCAGAAAGTAGTAATTAACTGAGTTGTTAAGAAGAGAGTTGCTGAAAAAATATGGATTCTGATGAATAGAACCAAGTAGTTATTTTTTATCACTGTTTTATCGTTTGTTTTTGTTGTTTGTCTGTTTTCTATTTCTTTTCTTTTTTGTCGATGACTAATAATAAAATTACTATTTTACTACACTTATCAAGAAGCAATCAATCAATTCATATGGTGTTTGTTTCTCTCTCTCTCTTTCTTAACTCCTACCTATTTGAACACACTCTTTATCAAGGAAAATAACACAAACTCACAAAAGAAGAAATGTTATCCATCCATCTATCTTTATTTATTTAAATATTTTCATTCATTCCACTTGTTTTAGTGTTCTCTCTTTCTCTTTCTCTACCATCTTTCTTCACTCTCTACTCACCACTAATTCCCTTTCACTTTTTTCTTGTTCACTTACACAATATTTTTATTTTTATCTTTCTTCATCTTTTTAAACCCATTCAAGGATTCAAGGTAGATGTGAGAACCAATAAAACAAATTTAACAAATTTCATCTCATAATCTTCCTTCACATGTATGTACCTCATGACTACACAAAATTATTAAGATTAAGTTTCTGCTTGAGATACGATCTTAGATATTGATTCTCCCTATGCAGCTAAATCGGAATGAGCAGAATAAACGAGTTCACCCATTTCGAATTCTTCTTCAAGTCAGCGTATGCATACCACCATACCAGCACGACGAACAAAAACAAGTATATCGAGAAGAATATCACCATCAGTTGATTGTAAGATATCTAATCGTCGATACCTTGGTTCACAGCTGTCTAAAAACAAAAACCACAACACAAATTAATAAGAAATCTCAACAAAAAAATTTATCCATTTTCTTATTTCCTTTCTTCTCTCTCTCTGCTTACATTTTTCTTAGCGTACCATATGTACGTGGCATCGTACACATAAGGATATAAGAACCCCATATCATAGAGTTTCTTATCCTGTGCAATAGCAGAGGCTAATGTCTAAGCAGCAGTGTAGCCTTATGCAATGTAGACTTCGTTTATATTATCGATGTTTATCTTCAAATAAGCTGGCTGCGCAATGAAGAAAGTTGAGTAGCCTTTGCTAAGCACACCTTCGAAGATCTACTCGCATTACAGCAGAGAAGCGCTAAACATAGTATTCCAAAATGTAAAATAAGAACAACAATAACTAACGCAAAAAACTTTATTTATGCTTTTTACCCCGTGAGTGCTAGTAAATCCACACATAGATCAGCTTCCATAAGCTACTGCACAAAATCCTTATGCGATGCCAGGAATGAGCCAAAGAAACTGTAGTTATCCATAAGTTTTTCCAGAACATCCTCATTCAGTGCTAGGGTATCCTAGAATTCCTTGAGATCCTCTGCGTAAATCGTAGGATCATTGGTGTTGATGAAATTACACAACAGCTCTTAGTAAGCAGATGTAGTGACGAGATTATTGTATAACAACGAGTGCTATGCTATCTACCTGTCTTTCAATGTATCCAAGTCATTCAAAAACAGCAGCGCCTTGTAGTCCTTCAAAACAATGAACGCTAAGAAAATACACATAAGCCCACACATCTGCAGCAAAAACAACAGCGAATCTATCTTGACTCCTTTGTAGTCTCTGCTACGGGAGATTGCCCTGGAGTCTTATGCTTTCTTGAGTCGTTACAGTAGTGTAGTCTGATTCTCGATGAACTTATCGATTTCTCGCATGAGTTAATAGATATTTTCAATGGAATTCAAGAAAAAATGAACTTTCATGAAGTGATCCTGGAAATAATCAACATCTCGGAGGGAAATTCTCGTGAAGAGAACTAACGAATCATGAATTTTCCTTTTGGACTCCAGCATGACAGGGTAGATCACAATAAAGCAGAATATCACTAATAAAAACGAGGCACACCATTAACCTAAGAAATGGTACAGCACTTAGGAATCCTCGTTTTTGATTTTCTAGTTGATTTTGTCATAGTTCTTGAGATTCTATGTAGTCGTTTCGTCCTCGTTGGAGTGTATGAAGAACAAGTAATCGTCGCTGAGATGGTTGGTAGCTCCAAAGAATGTCGTTGGCTCATCGATTGTTCGATTTATGGAGTTCACAAATAAACGTAAAAAACTCTCAAAGTTACTTTATTAGACTTCTTCTTCTTTAGCTACCAGCATCTGCAACTCCATCGGCTCGAAGAGATATGAGCGCAAGTCCTATTATTGGGGAAGAAGGTTGGGCAGTAAGCAGAAATTTATTAAAATCAAAAGGTAGGGGAAGGAAAAACATTATTTTGTTCATAAAGTATCTAAATATTTTACCGTTTGCCCTGAGTCATTTTCTCCAGCTTATGCTAGATCTGTGAGTTGGAAATCAAGGAACGTCAGAAGTGTAGCTTTATGTTTGGCTTTGTTGGTGCTCCACCAGGCTGAGTCAAATAATGTTAGATCTACTTGTCCAAGCGCAACAGCGTAGAGAGTCAGGTAGTTGTAATTGAAGCTGATGATGTACTCCGCGTATTTGCTGACTCTGCCGATGACGTCGTATTGTTTTTGTAGCCTTGTGAAATCTTATTTTAGGACTAAGAACTGGGAGAGAGTCAGCGTGAACACGGATAGGCACATGACTATCACTGTCCAATTTGCGAACTAAGGAAAAAATTAACAAATTGGGGAATAGTTCACAATAAGAAACAGGGGGGGAAATTTTATTAATCTCTCTAAATACCTTGAGTATCTTGGGTGTTTTCATATTTTTGAGTGACTATCTCAGCATTCTGACAGCATTTTACGCATTCAGACTCGACGACGATCCGACACTTTGAGCCACACCTTTTTCTTCATCTTTGACATCAGCTCTTTCGAGATTTTCAATAAGATTCCTTTCTTCGACTTTGGAATCCTCCGATTTCTACTCCAAGAACCTCTGATTCTCATCGAACATGTTCTCATCATCCTCACTCGACGAGCTGCTCTCTTTTCCCTAAATACATCAAGTTATTACCCCGATGTGTCATTTTACATTCTTCCTTAATCTAATTCTCAAATTTACAGTTTTCTTGGAGCTTTTAAGCGTCTTGGAGGATTTAAATGTCTTTCTGGAAGTGTCTTCTTTTATATCGTCATATTAAATGTCAGCCTTCTCATTCTACTTTGCTTGCTGAAGCTTCCCTTCTTTGAGCATCTTCCTCATCTTCTAGATAGGTGTCATTTCTATTTATTTAAAAAATCGCAAGAAAAACCAAAAAAAATCTCTTGTGAACCCAAAAATTAAATATTTTTAATTTCCTTACATATTTTCTTCTCAGCTGGAGGAGGTGGTGGAGGAGGAGTAGGAGGGGTAACAGATGCTCTCATATTACCGTATTTCCCCTTATTGTTATCATCGCTTCCTTCACCAGAAGACCCTTCTTCATCACTACTTTTCCTGACAACTTGATTATCGGGATCATAAAATAGACTTCTCACACTCACACCAATAATTCCTTTGTTAATCAACGCCCTTCTAACTTTATACGCTGACTTTATTCTCACTTCAGGCTCTTCGTCATCGTCATCTAACTCATCTGCGTCTCTCTTTTAGATCTTCTGTTTCTTCTTCTTTTCTTCTTCCTTATCTTTCTCAGCTTGTTTATTCGCTCCTCCAATGTTTCCAGTTGTAGTTTTCTTCGCATTTTAGAATGCCATTCGCTGCTCTTAGGTTGGGATCGGCTTAGCACCATTAGGAGGATTATTTCCACCGAGATTCTAATTCCCTAGCGCTCCACTGAGTCTCCTTGCTTGGAGAATCAAACTTAGCTTTTTAGTTGAGTGTCTTTCAGGTGGCCTAGCAGCTGCTTCTTTAGGAGCATCTTCGATTTCGGGAAGCTAATTCTCTGATTTATTTTGCTTGAGATAATCATATCCTTTTAGACGTGCTTGCTTAATGATTTTTAAGCTCTTTTTTGGCTTGAAGAACTCTAAAATACGTCGCTTCAACATCATGTCGATTTCTTCTGCGTTCTCCTTTTAGTTCTGTGCATTTTCATCAAAAAACAATTAACAACAAACTCAAATAAAAAACACTAAAAAGCTTGATAAAATTCTTAATAATTCGTGTCTTTGTTTCCATACTTTCTTCTTGCCTGGCCCAGGCTTGATCTTCTTAAGCAAACTCATGAGTACACTCTATCCTCCCTTTTTCTTGTCATTCTAGTTATTGACTTCTTCTTCCTCTTACTATTTCAATTCTTCTTACTCTTTTTGCTCTTCTTCTTGTTGTTTTTTGAGATTCTTCGCTTTAAAATCATTGTGCTTTTGATTCACATCTTAAATGAACACATTCAAATACTTCTACTGCCTTTACATACGCTCCTTAGTCGCATACTATGGAGTCTTAGCCTAAAATACATCAAAACAATTGCAGTTCAAAAATCAAATATAAATCCTTCCATTTCTGAATCTCAAATTTCTTTACATCAATCGTGAGTATTTTCAGCGCCTTGACTTTAAAAGTCGTTTAATTACTCCTCTAAAACGTCAGAATCTACATGGAAGCTTTGACTTTGATAATCTTAGCCAATTTCTTTTTATTCAGACGCTGTATGCCTTTCTGCAAGTACTCCGCGTAGGCACTCTTAAACTTCACTAACTCATTGATATCTTTCGATTTTTCCGCGATATTTTTGATTTCGATGTCTTCATCGGCAAAGAACTTCATGAACATTCGCTTCTTCACTGCTAGATGCTACTCGATCAACTACTCGAAATCCGTAGGGATAAAGAAATAAAACTTAAATTCCTTCACTTTTAGTTGTGTGCTGTCAGCACCAAGCACCTACAGTCGCTAGTTCGGAAGCTGCTTCATATTCAACTCTTCTGGCTCTTCCGAATCACCAAAATAATCCTTGTACATCTCGCTTATCTTCGGGGCCATCATTTAGATATTTAGTCTCCATTCCTTCAGTTTCTTCACATTTAATTACTAAAATTTACATTCAAAAAATTGGAAAAAAAGCATCACGAATCTACCAAAAATTAACAATCCAATGATAATTTTATTCTGTTCTGTTACAAGATACTCCGCTGCTTTTTTCCCAATCGCTGAGATTTGCCCATCATAGTCAGTAAGAATGTAGTCATTGTCATTGATTTTGTGAATTAACGAGATGATTTGATAGTTCTTGATTGCAGGGATGATCTTTACGAAGACATTGCAAGAAAAGCAATTTCCTTTGTGATCTAAAGCCCAAGTGTGCATGATATTGTTGATACTCGTTTCTTTGCCTTTATTGTAGAACGTTTTAAGTATCTCATCATGATGTGTGGCAAACACACCAGGCATAAAATCATTTATCGATCTCCCTCGAAGATTCTATTCGTTGATTCCAAAAACCGATTGGCAGTTCTTGGAGCACCATGTGATTTAGCTCATGTTCTCGATCGTAGACGAAATCGATAAAATACATGAATTTTAATCATAAATATCGTATTTCTTCAGTAAGTAATCGATATCTTAGTTAATAGAGTCTCCTATTTCCATATGCGTTGTGAGTAGAATCTCTTTTTGGACTTTCTTAGTGAGTGGCTCATCGAAGACTACTTAGTCTGAGTACACTTCCATGATGATTTTAAGCTCTGTGGAATTGGAGTTGTAGAACTTTAGTTCTTCATACAGATCGTTGGTCATAGCGATTTTCTAAGATGTATTATTGCAGACTTCAAGGAGTTTCGAGAGATCAGGGATGTTGTCTTGCAAGCACTCCCACATTTATTGAAATAACTTAGCAACTTGTTTCACACAATCTCGCAGTTTTTTAAGCCCAATATCGAAGATATACACGTTTTCTATGCGCATCACGTCAGCAACAGGGCCTAGTTTAGATGCAAACGCAAAATGGATGAAATGTATAAACAATAAAGTATCATTTTGTGAGTTTAGCCTGTCTTACTTTTAGAGTTTTTATTGAGAATCGACGCATGTGTCATTTATTCCAGCCGATACAAGCAGAAATCGTAGGAAAGATTCGTTTCATTTTCATATTTTTTCTTAAAACTAGCCATCATTTCAAAGAGTGGTGTGTAAAGTCGCAACGCTTCATACTAATAAAACATCTAATTGAGTTCTAAAAGTCTCGAATTCTTGAATTTCTTGAGTCCATCCCTGAGCATTTTCGCTATGAAATGCTTAACAAACACGCTGTCTCTGAGCAGCTGCAATTTGGAATCACCTTAGTCTCTGTTCTTAGGGTCATATAGCTATGTACGATTTCGACATAAACAAGTGGCCTTTTCAGTGCACTTATCGTAGTGAATTTTCAGTAGCGATGCCAGTAAAAGCTCACTTTTTTTGATGTGCGGTGTTTTAAACAAATGATTGAAAGATCGGACTTTCAAATCCAATAAGATGTCATGATTAATATCTTCTAACTCAGATATCACAATGACCTACGCAATCAAGGAGAAAAAAGTATTATAAAAGGAAATGAATGGAATATGCTTGCCTACGCACAGACATTTCATGATACTTTGGATTATTTTTATATTTTATTTTTACTTTAGCATAATAATTGCGGAGATTCAAATAAAGTTTAACGAAGCAAGCCAAGCCTACACCTACAATATACAAAATATTGCTCGCTATGGTACTCTCCGTGATGATATACAAGAAGAAGAACACAGCATTAATCCACAGATACGCTGCGCAGAACATACCATGCGCTTTGGATACGTTCTTCGCATGGTATGGAAACGCAGCTAAGGATTCATACACTAAAAACCCACCTTTGACAAGATGAATGAGCAGGAATTCAGTGTAGATTGAGTGATCGTTGAGATCAAAGTTTGTATGCACGAATATCAGTAGGATCTTAAGAAAAAACATGAAGATTTAGAAGTTCGTAGGGTTCTTCGCGAGATTATCCTTCACACGGAAAGTGAAATTAAAGAATAGTTAGAGATACAGCACCTCCATGATGGTGAGAGTGATAATCAATATCACGCTGATCAGAACGTCAATGTAATGCATCTCTGGAGGAGGAAAATGACAAAAAATATGAAAGTTTTTGAAATTTCAAATGAAATTCATTTTTTTTTTCTTACAGTCCCCGCAGTCCAGTGATCCAGTACAGAATATTGCACTCAATGCTACCCCGTAGAATGGCATCATGAGGACTTTATCTTGGAGATCATACACGAACGCCCAGAGATCTTTGAATTCTTTCACGGAAATATCATCCTAGAACTCCTAGCGGTAGATGAATACAGCACCCCAGATTAAGAAAATTTATGTGAGTAATCCAATGATCAAGACACCACTGAAGAACACTTAGTTAGTGGTTTGCTGGATAGCTGGATAGATGAGCAGATAATCAGCAATTGTGAGGCCACTATCGATGGATGTCACAGAGAGATCTTTATTGGTAGAATTCATAGTCATAGCGATGAGTTAAAGGAAATTCACAACGATGATGATGATTGCTGCATTCTGAGAAAGTGTTCGTGTTTCTAGAACTTAATGGAAGGTGTAGAAGATGATGTCACGGAGATCGTCGATGAGCTTTGTTTCATGGTTGTGTTCACGAAGGATCCGAATGTTACGCTGGAAACGATCGATCATTTTCAAGGGGAGGGAAAGAAAACAACAGACAGACAGAGATTACAAACAAATTGTTTAGATTATTAATATTAGCGATTAGTGTTATTTCAAGTTTTGATTTTTTTTGTTTTGTTTCTGTAAAATATTGAAAAAGAGATAGATTGGTTTAATTTATGTGAGTTCCACTAAAAATCATAAACAAAACAGCCAGCAATGCAGGCTGGGATAATAGCACTCCTTAATTTTGAGAAAAGAGGAAACTATGAAGAGGAGGGAAATAGAAGTCAATCCTACAAAGATGATCAGCGTAATTTCACTCGCCTAATCATCCAGAGAACTAACGAGAGCGAATACAAGTCAAAAGAAATAGCTTTTTATATTTTAATCCAAAAGATATTCAAAATCATCTAGTAAAATTGTTATTTTCCTAGGCGATTGTGAAAAAT
>Ga0302271_10002332_pt1 | contig 17210 bp, 15 predicted proteins | sample III_Bog_N1_1_FD_198767 | JGI IMG/M metagenome (GOLD analysis project Ga0302271, IMG submission 198767) | Peat permafrost microbial communities from Stordalen Mire near Abisko, Sweden - III_Bog_N1_1 | ecosystem: Environmental > Terrestrial > Soil > Wetlands > Peat | place: Sweden: Abisko...
CATTTCAAGATTGTTAGTCTCCTCAAATAGTCTTCTTCTGAGTAAAAGATAATTTTTATTTATTAATAAATAATCTTTCAGAAGACAAGCTGCAAAAAATTAAAAACCCTAATGTATTATTTACCTTTCGATATTTGTGAAGTTTTTATAATATTTCTGTAACAAAACCCCTTTATTTAGAAAGCAAAGAAGAAAACTCAATATTTATTGTTATTTTTCTTCTCAATATTCCTATGCAGCCTTTTATTCTATGACTCATTTTTTATTAATTTTCTCCTTTTTATTTGAGTGTGCCCCCTATCAGAAACTAAGATTGTTTGATTTTTAAAACAAATCATTAAAGTATGCCAGAAAAAATTGCTCTTAAATTAATATCCTAACCCTTAACATTTTCAGTCAATTCCTGATAATTGGCTGTGAAGATAAAATCATTGAAAAATATTGTTATTTTTGATTGATTTAATCAACAATAACAACAATACTAAAAAACCTTAAAATATGCAACTATTTCACTGAAATTCAATTCGTAGGATCATCTATATCATGGAGGGAGACTATCCCTGAAGGCTATTGCTAATAAAAGGAGTTATCCTCTTCAATGTCATCATTTAATGAATCGATTCTATCAAGAAATCTACTTGGTGCTTTCGAAATATCATTACTTGATTTATCCTACATTCCATTGCTGCTATTTCCCAACACATTCCCTGAGTTCTTCCTATCACTGCTATCATTTTCAATCTATTTAAAATTACTTTTAGATATTTCTGATAGCACTTTGTTTACAGCTCCTACCAATTTAGTATTCTTATTATTCGCTGATTCCTTTATGTCACTGTTATCATTCGAATCTACTGATCCATTTCTCTATGAATCTGGTACACTAAATTAAATAAATGATTTCCTAGATGTCAGCGCTTAGAGTCTTTGTCCACTTTTTTATTTACTATTCCGTTGATTATTTGAGAATAATTTATCTTTCTTTCTTTTTTTCATGACAGTTTCATATTTCAAGCTCATTGCTTCAAGTAAACTTTCTAATTTATACTCTAGTCTAATCTATTCTCGTTCATAGCTAACATATGCTTCTTCTCTCTCTCCCACTGGAGTTCTTGACTTGAACTCAGCCATTCTCGCCAATCCCTCTAAGAATTCCACAAAGCTCATGACCATGTATTTTTCACTTACAGTTTCATCAGGAATGGTCATTAACGCTAGATTAAAGCTCATATTGATTTCTCTATCACTTAGTAATTGATCTTTCAACTCAAATTCAATACTGATATCACAAAACTCTCTGAGATTCATGGTTTTCACATTATTTAGATTAGTTAGTTTCTTCTCAACTTTCCTAGAATCTGCATACTCATTCCAAACACTTTTAATGAAATTCAGATATTTCTTCAGCACACCATCGCATTACTTTGTCCAATATCGTATGTCTCTCCAGAGTTATGGATCTTCGTAATCATTGATGTGAGCTTGGAAAAATGGATTATCAAGAAACATTTAAACTGCTTCGGCTGGTGATTTAGCGCATTTATTTCGGATGTATTTATCCACAGCTAAGCGGGCCATAGCTTCTAGGAATTCAGGGCGAGTAAGGGCTTTATCAGGCATTCTAAGGCTTCTGACTTTGAGTGCCTTCGAGCTAGCTGCAATGAAGATACATTCTAAGTCTCTCATTTTGAGTAGATTTCCATCGATAATTTTGCTCTACGTAGCAAACAGCGTAAACGGATGGAGAGTTACAAAGAAATAATCCTTAACTAGCCCAAAACAAGATAAGTATCTATATACTACTCGCAGTTTAGGGAACTTCTCAAGTAGAAGCTTCTTACATGCCTCAATATCAGGATTTTTATAATTATTTTAGATAATCTATTATGCCTTCGAATTATTCCAATCTTCTTCAAAGCATCTTAACTCAACTTCAGGTGTGTCAGCTTGATATGACTTAAACAGAGATATCGGTCTATGCCATTGATTCGTGAAATTAATCTTGAAATATGTCTCAGTTGGTCTCGACAAAGATTGTATGTGAATATCATATTCGCCTTTTTTCTTGTGAATATTCTTGTGTGCTTTCGTAGCTATGAAATTCACAGTAGTTGGCACAATATATTCTAAGACTGTACCATCTAAATACTTCACATTGAATTTACGCTATTTGGTTCTTTGCAGATTATGAATAACTTAGTTCTGCTAAGATGATGTTTCATGATTTAGAATAATCGTACTGTTGTTGTTTTTGTCTAGATTCTTCAGAATATTATTATTGCTTTTGTCAACAACATCACTATTTTCTTCATTATCAAGCCTGGCTTCATCATCGTCTTCTTCATAAAAGTTGAGATTCTATTCGTGCAAATGAAACTAAGTTCGATCGTACTCCATCGACTCAAATAATATTTATGTCATAGGATTTGTAAAGAAAAACAGAATCCGTCTGTTCGGAGGACACATTCTTCTAAGGAAATATCTGCTTGGATCGTTAGGATCTTTGTCCATGTAAGTTGGCTAGAAATCCTCGAAATCTAAGTGCAAAAATGCAGGCTCACCTAAGAATTATTCATTGCGGTTGTCTCTCAATTCAAATTCAATTTCTTGCCATCCATCACAAAGCCAGCAGTTGTCTGTGGCGTTGCAGTTGAAATTCTGCAATCTGTTGATAAAAGTTGTAGGTTGATATAACGGAATTTGATTTCTCTTAAAATGAATGAATTCTTACTTATTGATACCTAAGTATTTCACTGAGTGAATTTCACGCCTCATGAGAGTGTGTGTGGCGACGTGCTTTTGAAGGATTTAAGATTCATCAGGGAAATATAAAAAGCCTTTGGAATCGACAATCGCATGTAAGTCATTACCCTCAAAATGAAATCTGAAAGATAAAAATAGTAAATTTTATTGTTAAAAATCTTCTTCTTCTTTTCTAGTTCTAAAAAAAGATAATATTGAATTGATTATTTCAATACCCAAGGATCTTTTAGTTTGCGGAGAGTGTCTACGCAACTTCAAGGCATTCCGATTTAGCAAATAAATTAAATGAGAAATCTAGATGAATGACACCTGATTCAATTCGCGAACAACTCTGGAGAATTTTACGTCCACAACTCAAAGACGGATTCTACCCGAGACTATTGTGGCTAAGATCAAGTACCTTATGGAAGTTAACAATTAGAAGAATAGAATAATTGATCTTTTGAATTTATAATAATCTAATTTACTTTAATATTGAAGTTATTATTTAACCCATCAGCAATGATAATTCCTGTTTTAGATGTGAATTTATTCCATCCAAGATACAACTCCTGCAAAGCGGTATTCATAACCAGAATATGATTCAATAGCATACCAACTTAATCAGTTAATTTATTATGAGACAGATTTATACTCAAAAGTGATGTGTTCTTCGCTATTCCTTTGTAGATCAGTTTAAGCCCTGTGTCAGCAAAAAGATTATGACTCAACTCCACTGTACTCAAACACCCATAGTTCTTGTGATCCAAAATGTAACATAAGCTCGGACTGTCTTTGGATGTTAAGAAATTATGCGATAAATTCAATTTTCTCAGCTACTCAGGAAGATTTTTGGATATTTCTTCTAACGCCTTCCCACTGAGACAATTATTCGACAGATTCAGGTAGTTTAGTGCTTTGAAATCAAGATGTCTGAGTGCTTTGCTGAGCATAGTTGAATACGTTTTCGCAATATGTAATCTCGACAAATTCAAGTTCAATTTCGTTGTCTTTTTCTCTTCTTTCGTTAAATAGACCTTTTGTAAATAATTCGCGACTTCATCACTATCTTTGAATGTTAGTTTATGCTGTTCAGTTAACCCATTTGTGTGCATATCATCACCAATGTACTTCCCAATAATCTTACTATTTCTGTTCATAACTGAGCTGCTTCTATCAAGTAAATTAATACTTGTATTGTTTGCACTCATGACATTAGTATTGGTTAAATTGAGAATAGTTCTACTGGATTTGCAGGAAATCATTCCTGGGATATTTTAATTAAGAGATTGCTCGTTTTTTAGCACTCTAGTTGATTAAATTGAAATGTTCCCAGCATCAAACGCTTTTATTTCGTTTAATTCGTTCTCAAAAGATTAATCGATTCCTTTCATAAATGAAGTCTACTCTTCTTCTTTGTCTTCCCAGCGGCGTCTTGTTTAGACCGCAGAATTTACTTGAAGAGATGTTGTCATAATGTTGGTATTTTCAGATGTTCTTTTTGACTCACTATTAGGTATCTTTTGTTGTTTCTTTGAAAGAATTCCGAGTTTTCGAGGAAGTATATTCTGAGTGATAGTCGTCGTGAGCATAGCTTCAGATACTTTCATAGAATCTTTGAAGTGCTTAGCTTCATCGACAATATGGCAGATATTTTTATAGTTTTTGCTGAAAGTTCGGCTGACTTCACTTTAATTACTTTTTGTTCTTGCTTTGATCGAACTTTTTACAGGAGAAGACATGATCTTGCGATTATTCGTATTCTCTTTGTCTTAGCATTACTCAAGTTGAATTAAAATAGCCTCCTTTTCATCTTAATTAATTTTGCTATCATTCATTTCTTGTTCTCTCGATTTGGGCAGCGGACTCAAATTCAACAATTCTTGGTAAATTTTCTTGTCTTCTTCAATTTCAGCAACTTTTGCATTCCTTTCTACTTCTAACATTGCAGAAGGGAAATCTCTTTTGTCAATTAGTTTCGAGAGCAGCAAATTTGAAGATTGATTCAATTTAGAGATACTAGTTTTTAACATATTATTCGATTCATATTTTTAAGATTTTTATTGCGAAATGGGAGTTAATGGTCTAAGCTCTTTCGAACAGAACACTTATCGAAGTAGATTCGTAGAATCTCCCATAGGCTTGGGATTATCTCTTGCACTTGCAAAGGACATCATTGCAAGTCTATCTCGAGAAGAAATACCTCCATTTGGTTTGAAATTTTCAGCGTTAAAACTTTGAATGGAGGTATTAAGTCGCTGAGATATGGGAGTGCAATGATCTAGCAAGTTAATTGAAGTCTAGAATGTCTTGTTATTGAGTTTATTTGACTATTACATTGCGCTTGAGTTAAATTATTTTTAAGTTTAATCGTTGATACTGGTGATAGGAATATTAAATGTGCTTACATCGCTATTCTAGAAGCTTATTGGTGTTGTGTCATCACCTGTTTATAACTTTGAGAATTGCTTGATGTCCACAAACTATCTTAGCTTATACTTATGTGTGTTTGTTGGAGATAGCTATCTAGGAGGGCGCTGTAGACTACTATTACCATTATGGAGGCTTCTTTAAGAATAATGATCTTAATAGTTAAATAATGGAAGAGGGAGGCTCAACTGTGCTTATGGATCTTTACCCCATATTCTCTAGCTGCTTTGATGGTATCGCTGGAATGCATTTTCGCAGGACTCGCTTTGTCGAAAATTCGTTGGGGTATTCCCATAGGAGTTGATTTAGCAGCTTGATGTAGTTGTTTTGAGGCCGCTGTAGTATTTCGTGTGAAATGATGCAGATTTAGGTGTGTTGTCTTATTGCTTAGAATAAGGAGTACTCATTCCACCTACAATGCTTTATCCAGCTAGGTTGATGGTGTTGCTCATTTTGGTAGATTAAATCCTGAGACTTTCCTTTTGGATAATTTACTCTTTTTTGCTGTTGAGACTAAACTATGAAAAAGGAATAAATTATCTTAATAAATATTGTCAAAATTTATGGGTAAAGATAAGTCTAGTTATTATTTTTACTGATGCTCTTCCTCTCAGATTTAGATACTCCAAGAAAGTTAATTTAGATTGATCCCATCAAATCTTAACTGACTTTTTTTTTAAATTACTTGTATTAACATTGATATCAGTCTTTAAAACAAAACAAAATCCTTTTTATTTATTTTCGTGTTATTCTTTAAATTAAATAATGAGTTTTCCTCAAGAACATTCATTCTTAAATTAAGAATTGCAAAGTAAAATCTTGATTTATTTTTGTTATTTTTACTTTGTATTTTAGTTGAAAACTTTCAAAAACAATCACAATCAAAAGAATTCTTAATTTATTTAGAAAATCAGTGAACTAATTATGAATCAAATTCAATTGAAAAAGTTTTAATTTAAATTAATCAACAACAATATCTTAATAGAATTAAGCTGGCTGCTTTCAAAGTTGAGGAGTATGTATGCTAAGATATTCAGTTAACCTGATAAAAAAGAGAAATAATTTAAATTCTTAAAGGATGAAAATGGAAATACTAATAAATTTTAAGAAGAAGTGTCCTTTCACAATATCTGATTATCAATCATAATAAGAAAACAATAGAAGTGGAAAATTAATTATTATTTTCTCTTCTAGCAAAAATACTCGTAAGAATTCTTGAAATACAATAAAGAGAATAATTAATAAGCACAAAAGATTGACTAACTCACTGGATAAAAGACATTACAAGAACGATTCTCGCAACTAAAATGGATTCAAACCCTAAAAAAAAGAAAATTTTCTTACCAAACCCAAAAAGTTACATTTCTAAAGAATAATCAGCCACAAAACAGATGTAAAATGCGTTGGCTGAGGATTTGCGAGGATAATACAATTCCTCTACATCCATCAATAAAACAGAATGCGATAAGCTCACAGAAGCTGAAATAAAAGAGGATTTACAGATCATCTAAAGATTCTACTTGAATTTAAAATTCAATCCCGAAAAGTATCTTGAACTTAACTAAAATAATAATCTTCAAGATTGCTTTTCAAGAAAAGTCCGAAATAGCAGCACAGAAATCAAACGATTCGCGACATTATCTTACGATTTTATGACAACAAAACAACAAAACAGATATAAAACCAATCCAGATGGCACTGTTTCCTTAGCCACTTATGGCTTTTATGAAGCAGCACTTGTCGGGGATGACAAATATTTCCTCTACAATAACTCTCCAGATTTGCTTGACTTCAAAGCAGAACGCAACAGAGGGTTACTTTATACCTGTGCCAGATCAGGATACGGTGAATCCGTCTTCTAATTAATCAGAGCTGGCTGTGATGTGAATTAACTTGAAGAGAATGGAAGTACTCCTTTACATGTAGCTTCTTATTATGGTCATGCAGAAGTGGTTAAGATCCTCTTAGCTTTTGGAGCTTCAAATAAGATTCTCAATCGTTTTAACTTTACTCCTTAGAAAGAAGCTTAAACATAAGAAATCAAGAACTTATTCTCGATTATCGAGTAAGACAATATTCTGAATTTATTCACACCTCTCAAAGAAATGGGGTTAGCTTTCTGTCTCGACAGAAGAGAGTAAGACAAAGTGATTAGACTCTACAAAAGAGGAAAAAATGGAAAGTGTTTGATCAGATAAATAGTGAATAACTCAAATTTCGAGAGAGCCTACCATGGTACGAAATTCAAACATCTCACATCGATTTTCAAGAATGGACTGAAAATGCCAAATCAAAAAATTGGCGAGCATCTTGTGGAGATAAATACTGATCACATTTAAAAAGGAGTGGCATGGTTTGGGCAAGTCAATTGGAGTGATGCAATTTTTGTTTCTCCAAGTCCATTCTACGCCACAAATCCTACTTATGCAGAAAGAATTTTTTGTAATGGAAGATAATACTGCTGCCTCGTGGAAGCGATGTTATTAAAAGGGTTCTTTGACTCGCATAATTCCACAACACCATCTCATAAAAAGCTACCTGGAGAGCCTGATAAATTGGAATATCGAGCTGACTAAAGTCATTTTGAAAAGTTAGCAGCTTCTCAAAGTAATTTTTTTAAACCTTCAGGCGAAAAGACTGTTCAAAAGAAGAACCAATCGAAGGAAGAGATTTTAAATAGCATCAGCTTTGATTGTGGAGGGGATTAAGACGAACCAGGAAAAGATAAAGATCAGAGCGATGAAGAGAGTGTGGTGACGGTGTTCTCCATTTTGTTTTTAGATGTTGCACTTTTAGATTAGAAATAATTTTCTTACGAGCAAGTAATAAAGATGCTTTCGTAATATGATTTCGTATGATATTCGTTTGAAAATAGATACATTTGTTTAATATTATTCATCAAATCGAATTGGATTAAAGAAGTGATTACTTTCCAGATAAAAAGTACCATAATTCATTATTAAAACTTGGAGATAATTATTGAGTTTTGTTTTTATTTATTCAAAAAATAGTTTGAGAGAAAATTATTAATAATAATTAGTAGTTCACCAGCTATCTGAGAACTGTGAGCACATATTATCATCATATTAATAAATGAAATATTTTCCCAATTAAATTTTGGATAAAAAAAGCAAATCTACTACATTTTAATCATTCTCAAAATTTAATGAAAAAACACAGAAAATTTTGTTGTTTTTGTGATTTTGTAATAATCGAATGAAATCTTTCCAAAAAAATGATGTTTTTGGAGGTTTTAATTGCTCGAAAAAAGAAGGAATTATTAAGAACGAAGCAAAATAAAAAAATTGAATTTTAGAAATAAAAGAGGAAATATTATGAGAAAAACTATTTTGTTGAGAATCTTTGGATTGTTGTGTCTTCAAGAATCAATTCTGGAATTTATGAAAGAATTCTCAAGAGCAGATGAATTTATTCTTACATTAAATTCTCGTTTAGTTAATATTTAACTTAAAAATAAACAGAATTAATGAGTAAGAGTGAGTAGCAATTACTTTAGATTCAGGAATACTTTTTAATAATCCAGTCATTATTTATGGATAATGTTGATTAATTTAATCAAAAATATGAGATCAAACTTAGTTCAAAATGTAAGAGCTAAAACAAGACATCGCTTAAGTTCAAGAAACTAACAAAGACATCCAATGCGACACAGAGAAGAACTTCATAGTATTCAAATAGCTTGGGAGAAAGAAAAAGCTATCTTGTCAAGAACTGATAATCTCTAGAAACTGCGTCTGGTTGATTATGCAAGAATTATGCTGCAATATTGAAGGGGATCTTGCTAGAGTAAAATAGTTTGCATAAAATTATAATTAAATTGCTTTGATAGATGCCATAAAACCATCAATGATTGTGAATTCTCAAGATTCCAACAGTGCTAGTATTAAAAGAGACAATTCAAAGAATAGCAATACAGGAAGTCCTAATAGCATTTAGAATATGAAATCTACAAATTAAAATCTGAAAGATGAATAAAATCACAAAGAATTTAGAATAATCTTTAGAATAAGCGAGTCTATTGATTTCTATCTCGAGTAAAAAGGAATCTTCAACTATTTTATCTTTCCATAGAAGGAACGCATCAACTGCTGTACAAAAGAACAGAAAAAGTTAATCTCAACCAGATTCTATGTCCTTTTACTTTTTATCAAACAGAGATTACATTTTAAAGCAATATGTTGATTTTGTATATTTTCATAATTAGGTTCTTCAAAAATAAGTAATTCGATTCTCTGGAACTAATTCTGATTAGAAATTTTACTAATTAAACTCTTTAAATTAAGCAACCTCTTAATTTTGAATGATCTAGAAGGTTCATAGAAAGAAATTTTAGTGAGTTTTTGAATAAGTGAAACCAAGGAATTTCTTCGGGAATCTTAAAGAAATTCTATTTTTCTTTTTAAAATCAAAAAAAAATCAGGGGGATGAGAATCAAGGTAATTGAAATAATTTAATATAAAACACAAAATAAATAATAACAAAACCCATCTTAAAAAAGATAATAAATATCTCCATTGATATGTATAAATCTTTAAAAGCAAAGGAATTCAAAAATTACGATTCCATCGTCATCGAAAAAAAATCGATGGAAGTTTTACGAAAAGGTTTGGATGCTACACATTCTATTGTGAAACTGCATGCATCTCCTATTAATCCACTTGATATTCTGAAACTCTCTGGAGGTATTTTTACTGTGAAAGCCCCTTTTACTCCTGGCTCAGAAGGATCTGGAATCATTGTGGAATCTTAGAATAAGTAACTCATAGGAAAAAAGGTAACTTTCATAGCATCTGAAGGTTCCTGGAGTGAGTATTAGCTTGCCTCTGAAGATAACTACTTGGTTTTACCAGAAGACGTAGATTTAGATTCAGCTGCTTGTGGGTATATCAATCCCTTCACTGCTTATGGATTGCTTTATCAAGCAATTAAATACAATGCAAAAGGGATCGTGAATCTTGCTGCTACAAGTGTACTTGGGAAAATGATCAATGATCTCGCTCACGAGCATGGCATCAATTGTCTTAATGTCATCAGAGGAAATCAAGCTAGAGTCGAAGCCATCAAGGCATAGTATTAAAACTAAAATGTAATCACTTTAGATTAAGAAGTTCCTGCATTTGCAAAAGAATTCAAAGAGTTATCAGAGAAATTATCTGCCACTGTTTGTTTCGATCCAATTGGAGGAGCTACGACTGGATTAGTCTTCAATAACCTCCCAGCTAATAGCACTTTGATTGTGTATGGTTGTCTTGATAATAAAAACATCGAAGGAATTAATGGAGTTCAAGTTCTTTGGACAAACATGCGTTTTGAAGGGTTTGGACTATTTTCCTGGTTTGGACAACTTTCTAAGGCAGAAAAAGAGCAAGCCAAGCTGTTTGTGGCTTCCAAAGCTAACACGATTTTTAAGACTTAAATTGAAACTAGTTTTGCTTTCGAAGATACTAAGGCAGCCTTGACTTTACTAGGAACTCTTAAAGGAGGAAAGAAAATTTTGCTCAAGCCTACTTTGTGATACATAATATCTTATATTTTTAGTTTCTTTACTAAGATTATTGTATGGATTTTTCATGAAAAATAAGTGAAATTTGTTGAAAATAAATGATATTAACAACACATTTTAGATTTTTTTTTAGAAGCATGAATGAGAAAATGTTAGATTTTGTTCAATTACTTAATTTTCTTCATTTGAAAAATAAATAAAAGGTTTTTATGTTCAAAAAACAATAAAATAAGTGATGAGAGAATCAACATTGATTTTGAAAAAATAGGTAAATTGAATTTTAGCTTTTCCAAAATGTCAAGCTTAATAAAAATAATCATATGATTATGGGTTTTTTAATAAGCCTAAAAAATATCATGGCGGAGTAAACTGAACCTCCAAAAGTCCAAAAGGGTTTCGCAACCCTATTAAATAATGCTAAAATGACTGTTGATATGATTAATTTACAACTAAACGTAAGTCAGTAAACAATTCAATTCACGTTCATTTGTATCTTCGAATCAAATAACAAACAAAACAATACAATACAAAACTAAGCAAAAAGGTAATAAACATAACCAAACTATTTACAAGAAAGCTCACCAAAGCACTTCACAAGATGGATATTAATAATCCAAGTTAGAATTCTGCTCAGAGACAGGCTGAACCACTGGCCTCTCCCAAATAACAGCGAGTTTTTGAAGAAGATAAGAGCGTTTTCCACAAGAGAAAAGCCAGGTGTTGCCTACAAGAAATAATAATAATTAATAGTTCACCAGCTATCTGAGAAGTGTGAGCACATAGTATTATCATAATAAATGAAATATTGCCCCCAATTATTTTTTGGACAAAAGAAGCATATCTACTACATTTTAAACTTTCCCAAGAATGAATGAAAAAATAAAGAAAAATATCATTAGTGATTTTGTTATTTTCGAATGAAATCTTTCAGAGAAAACGATGTTTTTTGGAGGCTAGATTTGCTGTAATAAAGAAGGGATTGTTGAGAACGAAACAAAATAAGAGAGGAAAAATTAAATTTGAGAAAGAAAAGAGGAAATTATGAGAAATACTATTTTATTGAGGGATCTTTGGATTGTGTCTTCAAGAATCAATTCTGGAATCTTTGAAAGAATTCTGAAGAGTAAACGAACTTATTCTTACATAAAAATATTATTTAGTTACGATTAAGCTTAAAATAAACAGACTTAATGAGTAAGAGTGAGTAGTAATAGCTTCGGATTCAGGAATACTTTTTAGTATTTCAGTCATTCATTAAGGAGAATGCTGATTAATAAAAATACTAGATCAAATTTCGATCAAAATGTATCTTCGAATTAATTCACAAATAAAGCAATACAAAATAAAGCAAAAAGGTAATAAACACAACCAAACTACTTGCTACACAACTCACCAAAGTATTTCACAAGATGAATATTGAAATTCCAAGTTAGAATTCTGCTCAGGGACAGGCCGAACCATCTGCGTAAAGACTATTATGTCCTCGCCACAGGAATAAGGAGTGCATCTACCTTTCCACTGATCCTGCTCGCACAGATGATCTAGTTTTTAAATGCGAATTCTGTGTAGTGGAGCAAACCCTCTAATTAAAGTATCTCCTTCCTATCTCCCAGCTTGCAACCAGCGATCTCAAGACAGTATTCTGGCATTGGCCTCTCCCCGATAACTCTGAGCTTCTGGAGAAGGTAAGGGTACTCTCGACAAGAGAAAAACCAGATGCTGTCTACAAGAAAGAAATAGATAAATTCTTTAAGGAACTGAGAAATGAAATCATGGCAAGGATAGATGAAGTTCATACAGCCATGAATAAACAGGCAGAAGCTCTCTGGGATTTCGATCATGTTATTCTCGAGTAGTTAGACAACTCAGTGCCAAAGAAGCACTCAAGAACGCAGTGCTCGATAGTTCTGAGGGGCTCGAATAGCTCTCCACGATGATTCGAAGAACAGTTACAGGAGTGTTAGAAGACACAGAAGTAACTGCAGTGTCTTTAACGAGCAGTCTGGAGTAGTTGGAGTTGCAGGAGAGTGCAGTGGATTTCACAGGCCCTCAAAAAATAAAAGAAGATATTTTGGGGAGCATTTCAAAGATATCGATATTCGTGGTGGAGAACATGTAAGATCTACAGGTGTAGACAGCCCAGCTTCGGGAAATGGAAGCAGAAGCTGAAGGTAATCTCGGTGTTATCTTGAGACTGGCCTCCTGTAGATTCAATGATCTTTCACAAGGGTTCAGAGAGAGAATGAGCAGCTAGCTGCACAAGTTTCGCAAAGTCTTTGACAGAATCTAGTTAGGAGATGTGAGGGAGGAGAGTAAGAGAGTAGCAGATTTCGACAGTCTAGGCGAGGAAGAAGTGAGAGAAGTGAAGTCTTTCGCTGAGAGGCTGATTGAAACTAAAAAGAGGAGAGAAAGAGGGGAGAATGGGAAGAATATACTGAAGGTTGAGGATTTAATGAGACTACTGAAGAACAAAGCAAATCATGCAAGTGAGGAAATGATAAAGAAATCTCAAGCTCTGCTAAAAGGAGTGAGCAAGTATATCGCAAGCTTTGAAGTAGATTCGATTTTCTAAGAAGGGTTCGAATAGGAGGAATTCGAAGGAATGAGTAATTCAGAGATACAGATAGAAGGTAAGGCTATGCAAGAAGTGAAAGAACTCTTTAGGAAAGGACAACTGGCAAATGAAGCTCTTGGGTAAGTGATTAATGTTGGAAAACAGATGACAAGAAGAATAGCTCAGCCTCAACATCCGAATGCAAGGAGCCTAAACGCAAAGAAAATAATAGAGTTGGTGAAGAACGACACGAACTACTGCAGCGAAGAGTACGTGGGCAGCTTGCAAACAGCTCTCAAAGGAGTGCAACCCTATTTAGAGTCATTTTAATTTGTTCAAAGAGAAAATGACGGCTTGAACAGAGAGCAATTAAGCATCTTAGGAAGGTTGGGTAGCAAAATCAAGGACTTGACAGCGAGGTATGGCCAGGCATACAAAGGAAGATCGAGTCCAAACGAAGAAGAGCAGCCGAAGTCAGTGCTAGTCTCTAGGTGGCTGAAAAATAACATTGGAGAAAATGGGGTAAAGAACTGGAAAGTTTATTATGCAAGTTACCAGTATTCGAGCTGACAGAGCGCTAGTGGAAGCATACTTGCATTCATTGGAAATGGATAAAGACAGGATTTTGCTAAAGTAGTACTTTAGAATTCTAAAATGAGTAGAATGGCGTGCGAGTAATACAAAAAAATAACTGCCCAAGTTAAGCTGTAACAGAGAGCAACCTAGACAGCAATTTGGTGTATTCTGTGAAATGCACTTTTAATAAGCCTTTGAATGGAGTTTAACATGTGATGGTAGGCTTGATCCCTGAAGATCAAATCAATGGTGGTTACTTTGGAAATGACGGCGACGGCGGTCATGCTTTCTGGTCTTGTCCCGGGTATGGTCCAACTCAGATAATAAAAGGACAACTACTGAATTCTGATACTCTGAACACTACATTAACCACGCTTCTGTTCAAGTTTTGCATCCAAACACAGACCTTCCTGCAATCCGACCAAACACTCCAAAACATCAACAAGGTCGACAAAAGCAAAATAAATCCAAATACTAAATACAGATTTGGCATTTGTTATTATTATAGCGATGCAAGTGACTATAGCTGTGTGTTCTCTGATGTGATGACCTCCATGGATTAAGCAAGTGCTGATCAGTTCTGAGAGATTCTGCACACACTAACAATGATGCTGCTGCTGCTGCTTATTTTTGAACAACAAGGAACCTATTTTTCATAAGCTGTGACTTTTATTTGATTAGTCAAAACAAAGGATCAATATCATTTTAATTGCCTTTTAATAATAAGTATTCAGGTAGTTTTATGGGTTGCTTAATTTAATACTTGCCTATGTCATATGTCAGTGATAACTATTCTATTTTTTATGGAATGCAAGAAGTCTTGAGTAGACTAAAATTTGATTTTGAAGAGTAACTTAATTATTTTCTTCTTTATTTCGCTGATTAGAAAATGGATAAAAAAATGGTTTAAAAAACACTAATATCTAAGTAATTAACTCCAATGAAGGATATCTCTCTCGAAAAATGGCTTTATCTGATTTTGAAGATTTTACTCCTGCGATGGAGATCGAATCCCAAACCCAGTTAATTTTAATTAATTCCATTTGAAAAGAGATCTTTGTATTATTTTTTCTTAGCTAAGCCTTAATCTTAATCGAAAGTCCGCTGCCTTCAAAGAGAGTAAGGAATATTAAAAATAGAGAGAGTGAGACATTACTTTACAGATGAATCTCGATTTCTTGGTCTATCCCAAACCAGAAAGCTCTTATACAGAAGAAGAGTTAAACGGTGAGATCATCTGGATACCCAAGCAGTCCTCAAATGTCTCTGCTTCTTATTAGATATCCTCAAAAGAGCATTGTATTAAAACCCAAGGAGATTCTGAAGATTTCACAGCATCTCGATATAAAAACTTCGGTTCATCATGCGATTCCACTGCCCTTACGAAGAGCCAATAATTAACTCAAGTGTTGGCTAATAATGAGAAAACTTAAGAAGCGATTTCTAGCAGTAAAAATAAAAAGAATGGCCTTCCAAATAATGATAATATTCCTTTGAACTGCACAAATAAAAACAAATTCATAACATAATAAAAAAATCTAACACACTAAGCTGCTACTGCTACTTTTACAGCTGAAGATGAAGATAATAACTGCAGTATTTAAGATAATGAGACATTTTCAATGGATAGCAGTGTTGCTAAACCTTCTTCAATAACTTCTTATGCTTTCTGCAGCAGGATCACTCTCCAAACATAAAAGACTATTTCTACTATGACTCAAGATAAAACATTGCAGAAGAACATACAATAACAATAAAGTATCACATCATCATCCTCAAAGATCGAAGGATATATTCCATGCATTTTCTTAGAAGCTGATAACCGCTCTTCAAATTATCTTGTTTACTTTCATGGAAACGGAGAAGATGCCAATCTATCGTTTGATCTCCTCTCGCATCTCCGCAATAACCTCGATGTACATCGAATCAAACACATCTTCATATTAATATCTACAACGTTAACTTGGAAATTAGACATGCTTTACATAAATCTTTTCCATTTTCATTTTGCATACACAGGTAAATATAATTGCAATGGAGTATCCTGGGTATGGAATTTACAGAGAATATGATAAATCACGAGACCTAACGGAGAGTATCCTAAGTGATGCTGAGTTCCTTTACGAGTATTTGGTGTGGTCACTGAATATTCCTCAGAGTAGAATCATCCTCTTTGGTAGATCGATTGGATCAGGTCCTGCAACTCATCTTGCAGCAAAATACAAACCAGGGGCATTGCTGCTAATCAGCCCTTTCAAAAGCTTACGATAAGTAGCAGCTAATATCGTTGGGAGTGTTCTCGCAGGAATTGTCCGTGAGCGCTTTAACAATTTCGAAAACATGAAAAATGTAACGAGTCCGACTTTTCTTCTTCACGGATAGGCAGATAAGCTTGTGCCATATCAACATTCAATGGCTCTCTTTGGTAAAATATTACATGCATATGAATAGATTTCACTATGAAAAGGATAGAATTGTACCAGATATTTTTCTGTTTGTTTCATTTTTTGTGATTTTGGTATTGAATTTTTAACAATAAATAGAAGTCTGCGAAGGTACTTGTGAGATAGCTCTTCCAATCTAAATGACACATGTAGAGTTCGAATACTTCTAAGATTTGTCTAGGCCATTGATTTCCTTCTTGCTAAAAAATAACTACCCTCTTTTCTCCTTTTCATAAAACAACAAGGAACTTTTACCAGCTTCAATCTTCAACAATCCATACAAGAAAAATAACAAACAAGAGTGATATAAACAACCCAAGCAGCTTAGAAACAACACCTAGGAAGAACTGTTATTTAGATATGTTTAACTATTAGCTGCTTTCTTCTAATTCATTATTTTATAAATTTATTTATTATCTACCAATCTATCAATTACCCTCAATCACTTAGATGTTTCAAATATCATCCCTTTATCTAGTAAATTTCTAATGAGAAATCAAATAAATAATGGAAGATCATTTTAACTTTAGATATACTTCAGAAAGGATTATTTACCCAACATCAATTAGAAGAATGTAGTTGCGTCTTCTGCATTCTTTGACACAAAATAAAAAATATACATTTCCCAAACAATTAATAATTATTATTTCTATTGAAAATTATAAATATGTTGGCTAGTTTTCCTCAACAAAAATATGAATGATCGTTACCAGATTTCAATGATGGCTCTGACAATTCTGAGTTAACCAACTTGAAATATGTCTTGAGAAACAGTTTTATTCCTAACTATTTCAAGGATACATATGACAATATCATAGCAACTAATTATCTATCCAAAAATTGAAATCAATAATACTAGGAAAAAATGTGATATTTAATATCAGGCTAATCTGATGTAATAGAAGATGATTTTTTGTTAATAATCAGCTTTTATTTATAA
>Ga0302271_10002333_pt1 | contig 17205 bp, 6 predicted proteins | sample III_Bog_N1_1_FD_198767 | JGI IMG/M metagenome (GOLD analysis project Ga0302271, IMG submission 198767) | Peat permafrost microbial communities from Stordalen Mire near Abisko, Sweden - III_Bog_N1_1 | ecosystem: Environmental > Terrestrial > Soil > Wetlands > Peat | place: Sweden: Abisko...
CAAAAGGATAACAAAGAATAAATTATTTCAAGAATTATCTATTTTATTATTAGTCCTGTGTTAAATTTTTAAATAAAACTGTTCAGAGTCTATCAACATTGTAATTTTCTTCCCCCTAATTTGAATTGGGAAATAAAAGAATTCAAGACCATTCAAAAACGCAAAACAAACTAATTTTCTCCTTTTCAGAAATTAAAAAGCGCTCTAAACCTTGTTCCTCCTCAATCTCCAAAATGGGCTCAAGTAGTACCTTTGTTGTTACATTTCCTCTATTTATCCTAACACCATTTCAGTTTCTAGTATCGTTGATGACAATGTCTTTCCTGCTCCAGAACCCAGTTACGATTCAAAGAGCTTCAGTGAGCCTGCTTCTCTTCATTCTATACCATCAACTTTCAAAATAAGTAAGAAAAATAACTTGTTATTTCACTTTCTCTTATTAACTTATAACAAGCAGATGAAAAGGAAAAGCATGAAATACCATTACTTTTCATTGGACACAAAGAAAGAGAGTAAAGCTCATAATATCTCATTTATTTTCATGGAAACGCTGAAGATATAGGGCTTTCTCTGCCATTTCTGTATCAAATCAAGGAAGCTTTGAAAGTAAACGTTGTAGCTGTGGAATATCCTGGCTATGGAATTTATCAATCCCGCAAGACAACTGCTGAATGCATTAAAAACGATGCACTAACAGCCTTTGATTATGTGAGCAGTATTGCAAATGGAGAATAAAAAAATGTGATCTTGCTAGGAAGATCAATTGGTTCTGGTCCAGCTTCTTACGTGGCTTCAAAGCGCACCCCTCAAGCTGTAGTGCTCATTAGTGCTTATACTTCTGTCAACAATCTCATCGGAGACCATTTCAACTCATGTGTTAAACCATTTATCTCAGAGAGATTTGACAATTTAAGTTGCATGAATACCATCACCTCTCCAGTCCTTCTAATCCACGGGCTTAAAGATACTCTAATTAAACCTAAAAACTCACAGGATTTAGAAAGCGCTCTTAGAAAATAACAAAAAGTTGTCCAAGCTATCTATCATCCCTACATGACCCATAACGACTTTGATCTCCATTCAGATATCCTCGTTCCCATAAAGAAATTCCTTTAAGGAAATTGAATTATTTTTGTATTTATGTGTAATATTAATTCATGTGGTACAAGAAACATAAACATATTTTACACTCGCAAGGCTTAATCAATCAAAAAGATCAAAGAATATCTCAGCTGGCTTGAATGCCATGAGAGAAGAAATATGCTTGAAAAATGCTACTGCAGTTAATATCACTGTCTCTTTGTATAAATAATGCTAGATTAGAGCATCGTCATTGTTGTAATTCATGATTTTAAGTTGAGTAATATAAAACCCTTACAATAGACTTCGCTGAAGGTTTAAGTTTGTCTTTGAATTTTTATCTGTGTCGGAATAAGAAACCAGACTAAAATCAACTATTAAGGATTTACTGAGGAAATATTAAAGAGATTGAATAAAGTCAGGTTTTATTTCTATTCTGCTGTCAATATAAAACTATAATCGCTCCAACTTTAGGAGATCAGACAAATGACTTCGGAATATTAAGCTAAGCGTTTCGGAAGTAAAGAATGTGATCGATAAGTCTTTTGGAAAATATACAACTAAATCTTTGAGGTTTTTGAGCACTGATAAACTCTTGAAAAACAGCTACAAAAATAATTGATTGTAGATTATCACATTCTGTAAATCGATTTCTAGCTTTTCAAGGCTAGTGAGATGCGCAAGACTCTTTCCAATATCTTCAATTAATTCTCCTTCAAAAGAGTTATCTCGAAGTATTAGAGTGAGATTTTTCAGAGCAGTTGATTTATTTTTTAGAGAATTGCAAAACATAAGCAAATGGAAGCCATCAAGATTAAGCCTTTACAGATTAATAGTCAATTTAGGAATGCTTACAGGAAGTTTGTCAAAGAATGATAGAATCAGTTTGAAGTTTCCTTCTTAATACCAGTAATGAGATTGATCTAACACAGAAGAAAATACAAGATCAAATGCTACGTTTGCAGCTAATCCTTTGGGGTATTTGCTTGATATGCGTTCTGTATAAGAGTTTAGTACAGAATCTAGATTTTTTTCGCATTCTCGAAAGATTATGCTGATTGAAGGATTATTACTTTTGCCGAATTCAAATATTTGCTTGACTCTACCAACTTTCTTTTCAATGCGAGAGAAATCATTCTCAAGATATGGCATTGGAATGATGGTTCGAGATTTCCAATATACACCGATAGGTTAAAACTTTTCGAGTTTTCCATCTTGAACAGTTTTTTCAATTAGTTTGTCTTGAAGAAAATATACAAAGTCGATGTCTTACATTTCTTTCGATTAATGATTGAAATCATCGATAAAGTTCCATAACCCATGTTTCATTGTATAGCAAGGTAATACAATAAGTCTATCTTCATTTTGAATACCTGACTCTGCTACAGTCATGGTTTTTTACAATATTCTATCTTTACACAGTAGTTTAATACTTCTCGCTGGTTCGAAAATCTTTTGAGTAATTATCTCCGTTAGGTGGCTCACTGGAATACTAGTTTCTACATTCTCTAGAGTAATCTCAGATGTCTTCACTACAATTATAAGACTAATTAGATTGTTTTTCTCCATTGAGTTCAATAATATTGTGTCGTCTAATTGGAACAATTGATTTATTGCAAATATCAAAATATTTCAGATTATGAACTTCGTGGGATTTAGGATTCTTTGCAATAATAGTTCTTCTATTTAATTAAATAAGTTCAGCTGGTGATTGATTTAGAAAGTCAGCTGGAAACAGAAAAGGAGTATGGTTTGATTTGCTAGGAAAATAATTAGTTGAAATCAATTATTTATTACCTTAAATAGCGCTAGAGGATCAATTAAAATCACTCAAATTGCAAACTGCTTTTCTTGTTTTATTATTTCTAATTTGGGTTTCCAAAGAAATGAGTTCTCATTCTAAAGATCTCTTATCTTTTGATGGCTTACCAGAAGGTCCTTCACAATATCTCTTTCGAGAACATTAGGTATATGACACTTATTAATAATTGAAATTGAATGTTCGTTTATTGTTTTATTCTTCAGAATGGGTATCAATCAGTAAAGCAAAGGGATTTAAGGAAGATCAACACAACTCCTAAAAAAGATGCATAGCTGAAGTAGCAATATTATAATATTCTCTTAAAATAGACGCTAATCAGATTATTTAAAGTATCTTAGATAGGACTAATATTGACTAGATTCTAACGAAGAAGTACCTGAACAATCCAGAATCAATGAAAGAAGTCAAATGTAACTACTAAATCAATAGAAACATATGTATTTGTGCTAAAAACTTTTTCAACTAACAAAATATTAGATAGAAAAACTGACCATAAAGAGAAAGAAAAGGGCATTTCTCTGCACTCTGATCTCTAAGCAACTTCCAAATCAGTCCAAAAATCTTAAGTTCATTCTCAAAGAGTGAAAGAGGACATTTTAGCAAACAACTAAATTTCTTTGATTCCTTCTTCAAATGCATTAATACCTGCTTCTTAGATTAATCGTCCCTAGATTGTTTACACTAATTCTCTTGATCATTCATTAATCCACCCTTAAGTTGCAAGCTCTCAAATGGTTCAATAATCATTGCCCAGAGTTCTTTTGCCTACTCCTCTTTATCAATCAACAACTCTTCTTCAATAGAATCCATAGTTTTCTCAAGTTTCCTAGATACTTCCTCAAGAAAACTTATTTTTTTCCTAACGATTGCCATAATAGCAGTTTGTTTCTTCGTTTCCATAAATAGCATCATCTTAATCTCCTTATTATCCTTAGGTAGATTATTCCAATAAACTTGATTATTTATGTCTTTTTGAAGAGAAGCCTCTTGTTCAATGATAAGTCTGTGATCATCCCATCTAGAAATGCATCAAGAGATATTGTTCATAAAAAGCAAGTAATATTATTAATTATCCATGGATATTCTATTAACATTGTGATAATAAAGGTCTACGACTGCTCTGCTCCTTTTCCAGTTGATGAATGGCTTAAAGATAAAGCGATCCAAAGATAACAAGACAATGACGATTATGATACCAATCAGTAGAATGATAGAGATTTCTCAAAAACTAATAATGTATCTTATTATTTTTATGGTTTAATATTTATTAATCCATTGCTATTTTAACGAAGAGAATGGATAATTCATAGTAAGAGTTCTAGAATGAAGATAAACTGAAAGAGGAGTTCACTTTAGCTGATTATACACCTATTGAATCAGGTTTACTAAAGAGAAAATAATTTGAAGAAGAAAATGATGGTACATTTTAGTTTGGATTCTGTTAATATTGTTGACAATAAATATTTTGAAAATTGTTAGCGTTAGCCAAGATGAATAAGTCAAGCAGAGGTAATTCTAATCACTCAGACTAACAACAGTCATTAAATATCCAAAATGGCAGTATTAAGTAATCTTTGAGATAAGAATCAGAGGATTTCAGCAAACTTACAAACAAACAAAAAGGAACTAATAATGAAATATCACACCAAAACAAAGCTTCATCTAAAACAAAATAGAAAGAAATGTTGACATAGAAATATCCTCTCACAGCAGTTTAAAAGAAGGATTAAGCTCAAAAGCTATTTAAAATCAGTTGCATACTCTTGTGTGTGATAATGTTGATTATCTTTGTATGGTGAAACAATTTTAAGTAGATCGCAAAAAATAATGAATTGGTTATTGTTAAGAATTTTGATATTTGAATAAAGAATAGAGAGAGAAAGATTGTATCTTGAATTTTTCTTTTTACTTGTATTATCGAAGGATATCATTCTACAGGAAGTCTATTTGGAGATAAATAAATTAGGAAATCAAAAAGGTATGATATTTTTTATTTGACATGAATTGAAAAATACAGATATTAAATAAAATTAGAGTTTTGTTGATGATAGTAAAAATTATCAAAGAGAGGGAGGGATCTTGAAAATTATCAAATGAATTGACAGCCTAACGGACAATAAAGTAATTAATGTAGAGAGAATAATATTGAAAAGGAATTTAAAGTTGGAAAGATTTTGTATTCAAGGAATAATTTTTTATTTCAAAATAAAAAGGAAAAAGGGGGAACAATCTTTAACAAAAGATAAATCATTCAAGAAAATGAATTCTTTGCTCTCTCAGTCAAAATAAACACCAACACGTAGTGTTACAGTGCGCTCTCCTAGCAAGAGTGGCATTAAGTCTCCAACTTATCGCGGAGACTACTAGTAGACTCGTAATCTACCTTCAACTAATCCAATTAGAGCGCCAACTCCAGATTTAATGCCTAGACATGAGCGCATTTCTTCTACAGCCATTCCTAATGGGTAAATTTAATATTGTCAGCATTATTTGAGCATGTTCTTGGGAAGGAATAGTGGTTTATTTCTTAAAAGAATAAACTGTACCATTATGAGTTAAAGCAGATAGAATAAAATATGGCTTAAACTAAGTTATGCCTCTTAAATAAGATAAAGTCCATATTTTATTATCTTTTTGATTATTATCTAGTTGTTTTCCAGCTTGTTTGAATAATTCCAAAGCTGATTTTTAAATAATTTTTGAATTTTTGATCCTTAGTTTAAAATTTACTGGAGCTAAAAAGTAAACTTTCTCGGTTTCTCCTTAGAGAGGCGGTGGAATCAAAACAGGAGAAGATGCTGCTGAATCTTTCAATAAAATTCTTAAAGAAAAAAATGATCTTATTGACTAATTAAGAAGACAAATTGCAAGCTAAGAAGAAACCATTAAGAGAACAAAGAGCGCTGCTGTAATAAATAGCTATCCTTTAATTGAATAAAAATTGTTTTTGTTAGTCTGATAGTGATGTTAAGAAGCTGATCGCAGAACTGGAGCACCTCAATAACGAACTCCAAAAATCAAGACAGAATGAAATCAGACTAACTGCGATCATCTAAAACTATGAAAACCAGATTCATGAGCTGACAGATTCAAACCTGAAGCTCTCCTAACAACTCAAAGAAGTTGGAGAATAGAATCAATACCTCCTTGCTTAACTTTAAGGCTAGAACCCTTAAGCTAATGATAGCGTAAATTGAATAATGCTAAATACCTTTTAGATAAAAACTAACTTTAAATGTTTTCAATTATTATGCAGAGGTTGGTAGATATTCAAAAGAAAAGCAACGAAGAAATCATGAGACTCCAAAACTAATTGAGAGATTTAGAGTTAAGCAAAGAGAGAGATTAAAGTGATAAGATTGAGAAACTTCAAAAACAAAATAAAGACTTGCTTGAACAATTGGAACATATGAATAACCTTATTAGAAATCTCCAGCAAGAAAACTAGGCCAAAGGAGATACTCACCAGCTGACTCTCATAGTCTAATAAAGAAATTAGGAGCTAGAGGATCTAAAGAACAAGAATGCTCTCCTCAGTGAAGAAAGATCGAAGATGGAAGAGCGTTTAGTTCTTGCAACTTCTGAAATTTCTCGTCTTCAAAATCAAGTTAACATTTGGAAAGAACACTGCAATCAAATACAATCCTCCGCACCTGCTTAAGATCAAAAAATGTAAAACATTATTTATTCAAGAGTTAATAATAAATTATTTTTCTTTTCTAGCAATGAGCTTAAAGCAACAATTGCTCAATAAGAAGGTATTATCAACTAATTAGTTCATGACAACGAGAATCTGAAAAAGTTACAAAAAATGAAGGAAGATGAAATAGATGAAGTTAAAAGAGCAACTAGAAACAGCAATGTCTAAAACAGAACAAACGAAGCTCTTGAGAAAGAACTCTATCTTACGAAATAGCAACTAGCAGATGCCAACCAGTAAATATTCTTGTTACAATCGAAAGTGCGAGATTATGAAAATGCTGGCCAGAAGACTTAGTAAGAGTTCCAATTGAAAATCTTCTAATTGTAGAGTGAAAACGAGCATCTTTAAGCAAATCTCAAAGCTAGAAATCAAGAGTTCTCGGATATCCTAAACAGATACAATCAGCTTGCTGACTAAGCGAAGTCGAAAAGTCTTTAAGGAGATGAGTCACTTTCTAGATCAGTCTAGCTCGGCTAAGAAGTTGAAAAATTAGCTTCATAAACTAGAAACTAAGCAGAAGAGATAAGAAATTGGAAGAACAAGTATGCAGAACTTGAATCTAAGAATAGCTCACAGTTACTCATCATTTAATCTCAAACAAATGAGGCTGCTTTCAAGAGGTAGATTGGAGATTTGGAAGACTAATTAAGAAGAAAGACTGCAGAAGCAGAAGAGTGGCATCAAAGCTTCTTGAATCTTCAGGCCAATAAAGAACGAGAGATTTAAGGCTTAATGGAGACTCTTCGCAAAGAAATCCGCAATTCTTCTTCAACAATTACCCTCTAAAATGACTACAATAGATTAAAAGACTAAGTTTGTAAGTTATTATTATTTTTATTATTTAAAACATAAAATAATTATGAAATATTTGTTTTCTAGAACAATAAACTGCTCACATTGAAGAGTTGAATAAAATCCTCATGTAGAAGGATAACGAGATCAGGTTGCTTCGAGTGCAGGCAGGAGGAGATCAGAATTAGAAGGAGTAACTCATTTCATACTAGAATCAGATTAATATCTTCCAAACAGATATTATCACTCAAAAACACTTTGTAGAGCTAAAGGACAACGAAATTGCCTCTTTGAAGAGACAACTCAGTGAAGCTTACTAAAGACAAAATCAAGATGCTGATCAACAAATCCTTCAGCTTAAGTCTTCTATTGTTACTCTCTAGCAAGTTATTAAACAGAAGGATGATGCAATCCAAGATCTTTAACTCAAACTGGCATAAGCATAAAGTGAAGATAGCATCAAAAAATCTCAAAAAAATTCAGAAGCCAATAACTTGCAGTATCAGATTCAGGAGCTTAAAAATCAGAATGATAGACTTACAAGATAAAACGCTGATTAAGCTAATTCACTAGATGCTTTAAATAGACAGTTGATCAGTCTTTAACAAGCCAACTCTAATGTGAGTGATCTCAACAGAAAAATTGAATCGCTCCTATTCTAGATCTAAGAGTAGGACAAGCATCTCAGACTCGCTAGCGAAGAAAATGACAATTTGAAAAGATAGCTTTTTGAATTAGATGGTCTTAGAGCGAAACTAAGAGAATATGAAACTAGATAGCAGTAGTTGATGGAATAAATAAAATATTTGCAGGCCTAAATCGAAAACCAAGAAAGAGATATCGTCAAGCGTTCTTCTGCTCAAAACGATATTTACTAATATTAAGCGCAAATCAAAGACCTTCAATCTTAAATAGATGCCTTAAGAGATGAAAATGCTAGGCTTCAATCTATTATCAAGATGAAGGATTAAGATGTAGACATTCTTAGAAAAGAAAGTGACCGTAAAAGCACAGTTGATGCTGAGAAACAACAGCTCCTTAATAAGATAAATATGCTACTCAGCGAAGTTGAGAGACTCTCTTAGAACTTACAAGACAAACAAGAAGAGATTAAACGTTTAAATCTCTTGGTTGTCGATAAAGAAAGAGGTTTATCCAGAATCCCTTAATTAGAAGAGTAAAATAAAAGCCTCGCTAACGAAAACGCCAGACTCAATTAGGCAATCAAATAACTAACTGAAGATAACATTAGAAAATTATCAGATGAAAACTACTAACTGAGATAGAAACTTGGAGAAATGTCCGGGATTGAAGGTCAAAAGAGTGAGTTAAATATCAAGGTAAGCACTATCGCTGCTGAAAGGGATAGACTTAATCAGATAATTACTACACTTTCTCAAGAAAAGCTCTCATTGCAAGCTTAACTCAACGAACTAGCTTAAGGAGATAGGATCCGTAAGTAATTGGAGTTCTAGCTGGAATAACTCAAAAAAGAGAAGCAAAGAGGTGATGAATAGATCGGTTCGCTGATTAAAGAAAACGGAGAGCTGAGAGAGAGATTGCAAGCTCTAAATGATATGGACAGAATGAAAAATGAATATGAGAACAAAGTGTACATTCTGAACAGCGATGTAGAAAGACTGAGAAATGCACTTTCTTAGAAGAACGAAGAAAATGCCAAGCTAGCATTGAGAATTAACGAATTATCTAATCTGGAGAATGTTCGTAAAGATCTCGAATCACGAATTGCACTCATGAATAATGATTCAGCTAGACTACAAGACCAGATTAGGAGGCTCTCCGAAGAGAACATGCAACTACAAAATAGACTAGCCTCCCTCAGAGATGTCGAAGCTGGAAGAATCTAACTTGAGAACCAAATCAATCTGCTTGCTTAAGATAACTAGAGACTAAATGCACTTCTTAGACAGAAGGACGAAGAACTAGTTTAGACAAGAGACATGAAGTTAAGATTTGAAGCTAACTAATCCAGAAACTAGGATGCTCTTACCACTGTTCTCCTTCTTTCAGCAGAGTTGGAGAGTCTCAACGTCTTGTATCGAGAGAAATCCACTGCTTTGATGTTGGCCGAAAGCGAAAAAGCTTCTTGGAATTCTCAGAAGTAATAGTATGAATCAACTATTGCCTATCTGAATTCTGAGATTGCAAGACTTAACGGAATCACAGAAGAACATGAAAGGACAAAGAAATCTTCAAAGGATAACCAAAATAAAGCTAATGACCTCGAGAACTAAGTCAAGTATCTCAATGATGCTCTTGAGAAGATGCGCAAAGACAATCAAGGTCTCATTAGCCAAGTCTAAGAATAATAGAATACTATTAATTAGCTGAATACTAAAGTCAATGATCGCTCCCTTGAATACCAGAATTAGATGTTGAAAGATTAGCTCGAAAAGATTAGGCAAGAGAACGAACAGCTCTTGAAGAGAGTTTCAGAATACAGTCTGACTATTAACTAGCTCAACATCAAGATTAATAATGATTCTTCAGCTAATCGTATTGCAGAATTAGAAGCTTAGGTTCTTATCTTGAGATAGACAATCGAAAAGTTAAATGGAGATATCTCAATGTATCAAAAATAGGCATAGGAATAGTCCATCCTTATTAATGATCTACGAAGCAAGCTCAACGATAACACTCTTGAATATCAAGTACACTCTTTAACTGAACAACTCAAGCAAAAAAGTTCAGAAACAGAGAATTTAGTTAAAGAGATTCAAAGATTGAACAAAGCACTTCAAGATGTTTCATCGGAACTAAATAAGCTTAGAGTAGATTCCTCAAGCTTTTAGATAACCAAGCAAACCTTAGAAACATAAATTGCTGACTTTAATAGATAAGTCTAGTATTTGCAACAGGAAATAACTAGACTTAATCAACTCAATCAAGAATAAGCAGTCAAGCTAGCTTAGTCATCAACTTTGGTAGAAAGAAATAATAAGCTTGCAGAGGCTTATGTGTTAGCAACTGCCGCTGTCGAGAGTTAATCATTGTAGATTAAGGACTTGCTAAATTAGCAGTCTGAATTCGAAGAAACTCGCAAGAAATCATCTCGTTAGGCTTCGGAGCAAGAAGGTCTTCTGAATAAAATCAAGCAACTAGAAGCTCACCTTCAAGAATTATATGGTTCTCTTTCACAAAAAGACAGAGAAATTTAGGAGTTAAAAGCTTAAAATAGTTAAGTTGTTTAGCTAAATTTGCGCATTTAACAATATGAGCAGACCATCGCTAACTTAAAGGCTTCACAAGAAAGAGATCTTGAAAATTAGAAAAAGAATTTCGAATATTTGCTCTAATCCTAGGTCTAAAAGGAAATCAGCGAAATCACATTCAAACTCAATGGTAGAATCGCTGATCTTGAGAAAGAGTTGCAGAAGTAAGTCCAAGCTAATTAGCAACTTGATAGCGAAGTTCGTACTCTTCGTTAACAGAATCAAGATCTCTATCAGCATTTAATGGAAGCTGAAGAGAGAGCCAGAGTAGCTGAGGAAAAACTAAAGCCAATTCAATATGAAAACGAAGAAAATGTGAAGAGATCAAAGGCAGATTAAAACTAAATCTAGTAATTGCAGCAAATTATTTAGGATCTTTCATAGAAACTTGAAGGCTCCAAGAATCTCTAATATGAAGTTCAGCAGCTCAAAATCTAAATGGATCTCCTCAATTCTGCTTTGAAAGACAAAAACTCTCAGTTAGAAGAATACAAGCGCAAGGAGCAAGAATGGAGTAAGGCTTCATTGCTGCAATATGAAAACCAAACCTTGAAATCTCAGCTTGAAGAGAGCAAAAAAACAATAGAAAGTCTGTATGCTTAGATTCGTGAGAAAGAATCACGCATTAGTTAACTCGCTTCTTTTGAAAACAAGATTCAAGTACTCAACCAGCAAATTTAGGGACTTCAATTCTAAATTGAGGCTTTGCAAAAAGAAAAGTAGAGTTTAGTTGAGAAATACGAGAATAATATCAACTTGTTGAATCAACACATTCAAGAATTGAACTCTGCACTTGCCAAACTGCATGATGAATCATAGGGCCTTGATTAGCTGAGACAAGCTTATGAAGAAGTTTGCGAATAAAACTAGTAACTGGAAGAATAAGTGGTTAATCTTTAGCAAGAGATTAATGTAAGAGACTAACATTTAGCAGAACTTGCTGTTGCAGTTTAGCAGTTGTAGGCTGAAGTCAATAATTTGAAATACCAACTCGACCAAGAGAGAGAAGACAATAATGTCAAACATTCAAAGAAAGAGCAAGACACCAATGATCTCCATTAGCACATCGACGCACTTCAATAGGAAATAGCTCGTCTTCAAAATGAAATCAATGCTCGTGATGCCAAAATTAGAGAACTCTCTTCTTCTGAGCAAACCATCAACATGCTGAAATTTGAAAAGGAACAACTGTTGAAAGAAAGAGACTCCTTAGCCTTAGCAATTCAAAAACTAGCAGGAGAAAAGGACGAAGCGCTTAAGAGGCTGATTTTAGTTAGTGCAAAGCTTGAATCAGATGAGGATATAATTAAATCATTGACTTTGCAGGTCCAACAACTCAGTCAAGCACTTCAAGCTAAAGACAAATAGTACAGTGATTTGCTAAATGCTTATTAAGAAGTTTAGTTCAAGCTGAATCAAGAATTAGACAACTCTCGTAGAAACTCTACTATGGCCAACTCCAAGTGGCAATAAGAGAAAGCTGCTTTAGAATAAGAAATAAATCATCTCACAACTGAACTTCAGATCCTTGAGCATAAGCATGACCTCACTTTAGACGAGATAAAACGCCAAATGGAACTTTAACTTGCTGAAGAACTTCGCAAATAGCTGTCATAGGCTAAGGCAGAGTATGAAAAGAGACTATCTGATGCTCTTAATGCTTAACGTGAATCATACGAAAATGACTTGATTCAACGCTCTAAGGCTCATCAAAACGAGATTGATAATCTCAAAGCCACCTTAGAAAGTAAGGATTTACAAAATTTATATGAAAGTTATTAAGCTTATTAATTAATATTTATTATTTGAACATGTTCTGCAGCTACTCTGAAAATCCAATTAGAGCAGTAACTTCGAGAAATTCAGGTCAGAATAGAAATGGAAAAGAGAGGTCTGTAAGAAGAAAATCGAGTCTTAAAGGCAAGAAATGCTTAACTCGAAGAATAAGTTTAAATTCTAAATAAGCAACTTGCTGATGCCCTCAGCCACGAACAAGATTCCTTCAAGTGGAAAGAGATTGTTGAAAGACTTGAAAGTCAACGACAACGAGAAATTGCAGATTTCAGAGGAATCCTTGAAGAATCGAAGAACCTTCACATTGATTCTTCATAGTCTCTTCAAGAAGCTGAACGGATTGCTTATAACACTTAGATAAAGCAGTTGACTCTCCGTATCTCTGAATTAATTGAAAGCCTTAAACTGAAGGACCAAGAAAATAATGAGTTAAGAAGTGGTAATGCCAACCTTATTCGTGAAAAATCTGAATTGAAGATGCAATTGTCAACTTCAAATAACAACATTCAATTCCAATCAGAAATCGAATCTCTAAAGAGATAAATTATCGTAAGCTTTATTATTTAAATACTCTATTCATACTAATATTTTTGTGATTTACCAATTTCGAACAGCAATCTAATGATGGCAAGATTGAACTTTAGACTCAACTTAAGAGGCTCCAGGCTTAGATTAGCTAATATGAAATTCAGCTTTAGCAACTATCTTCTGAACTTAGTAGAGCCAATGAGCAACTCAACTAGAAAAAGGCAGAAAGAGATAGCGCTTTCAGTCAAGTAAATTCAATTAATTCTGCTCAAATATTTTATCCTTTCTATCTTTAACCTAGATCGATCAACTAAAGAACTAGACACTCAATATCTCTTTAGCTTAAACATCATTAGGAAGTGAAACAGATTTCCAAAAATCTAAGTTTAATGTCCTCCAAAAAGAGATTGAAGACTTGTAAAGATTTATTTAAAATAATTACTAAATAATTATTAACAAATTATTTAAATTTAGGACTCTGCAAAGAAACATGTACAAGGAATAGTCAGAGAGAAAGTCAGATGAACTAGGAAAAAAGAATCTAGAACTTGTTGAGAAGATTAGACAACTCGATCAATTAAAACTCCAATATCAGGAAAACAATAATAAGATCTACATCCTCGAGACGAAGGTAATATTATTTGATTATTTTTATTGAAAATTAACTTTTTTTTGAACTTGTAGTTGCTCGATAAACTGGAGACAGAAGAGGTTCACATTATGTGATTTGGATTTGAATTATTTAGTCTACATGTGAAAATAAATTGCAACACAACTTCTGTGTCCTATGTTAGGCTATTTAAGGGCCATGATTTTTAACAACAGAACATTTATTTGGATTTATTTCAAAGAATTAAGCTTCAACTATCAAATTTTGTCCAATTTAGCTTAAGTTTAATAAAAGTTAAGAAGAATTTTACAGTTTTGAATACAAAACAAATCATTACATTTTAATATCTTTATTTTCAAATAATGACACTGAAACCTTGTTCGTTATATTTCATGAATGATTCTCTCAAATCTGCTGAATCGATTCTACCCCTAAAATAGCAGAATTAAATCAAAATTGAAAATGAATAATTATAAGTTACTTGAAGTTAAAAATGCAAGATTTATTTCCTTTTCTAGGCTATTCAGAGAGCATTTTGCAGAATTCAAGCAAAGATGCTTCACTGTTAGAAGAATCGGAAACACAAATTATAAACTGAAGGACATTTGGGCAGAGATTTCTAAAAGATGCGATTTCTTCCATTGCATGCTGAGATATGTATCCACTGAAGAAAGAAAACAAGTCATTCTTTTTGAAACAAAAAGACAATAATTTACGTTAATTTGAATCCAAATTTAACAAGAGTTTATGAAGACTAGCATGCTGAGAATACTTCCATCAGTTTCTTTCTTCTCATATCTTACACTCTAAACAAATAAATGAAATCAATATTTGTAGATTCTAATCTATTATAATATTATTTTGTTACTAAATCTTGAAAATTGCTTCTGTAAGAGGTTATTTTTTCAAGATCAAGCTGATACTGTGAGCTAAATGAGACTTATTTATGTCAGTGCTGGAATAAAATATGAGTGAGCAACCAATATTATTAAAGGAAGGATAATTACTAATTAACAAGATAGAGCTTGGATAGTTTATTGTTTTTCTAGCACAGCATGGAAGTAATTTGTTAAGTCGATTCAAGTTCATAGTCTAGATTACTAAAAAAGTTTGCAAGATTATTACACTTTTAAAAACAAAAGAAATCCAACTCTATGTGCAATTGGAGAGAAGGTACTTGGAGATTCTCTGCCTTCAAAGTTTCAAATTCATATTGATCTAGTGGATTCAGCTTATTCTCACTGAAACAAAATTCTAAGCGTGATTAAATAATTAATAAAATTTACCTTAAGTCTATTGTGACAGAAGATAGATTTTTAAGGAGATTAAGATTTTTAATGAGTGAGACTATGTGGTGGGTTTCAACTTATGTCTTGCTATTAGAAACATCAACTTTGCAGAAAGAATGATTGAAAAGAATTAGAGCTTACCTAAGATTAATTGAAAATTTAGACAGGCAAGACAGAAAAGGGAGATTTCGACTCATGGCATCAAGTTCCATCCAAACAAAGCAATTTCTATTATTAATATAAGATGTTAATAGTTAAAAGAAGACAGAAAGCTAATACCTTAGATTAATGCATAACTCTTGTAGGCAATTATATTAAGGAAGAATGTGTTCCATAGATTTCAGAGAAGAGATGCTAGCGAAATTACCTCTGATATTCACAAAGAAAAGGTTTAGTTAAGAAAATATTTACGAAAAAAACATTTACTCAAGATTAAATATGAGCCTTTCTGCATTTCGTTTAAGAGGAGTTTTGAGAATAATGTCTGTAAGTTCGCCATCTCTAAGATTTCTATTTAAGAATTCAAATTGCTGAATATGCTCTTCATCTATTAAAAGCAAGTTTTTAGAGGGTTCCTTGATTTTTTTGCCTCCTTCTGTTTCAGTCTCACTCGATTCTCCGAAGTAAAAATCTTCATAGAAACCTTTTTTAGGATAAAATCCTATTTTCTTCTTCCCTTTATGCTATGCAGCTTTTCAAAATTAAGGTGAATACATTCAAAATAAATAGAATAAAACCATAATACTCTCATTTGCAAGATTAACTTCTTGCTCTATTTCTTGCCAATTCCTATTGCTCGAAGAAGATTAGGAAATAGAAGATGAATTCTCCGATCCAGCTTCATTTCCATCATTTTCACATTCTTCCTCTTTATTATCGTTTTCTCCATTATTATTAGATTATGGAAATTCTTAAGATTCTTCCTCACTCTCTTCATCTCTTGAAGTTATTAAATTTCTTTCATCTTCTTCAGAAATGATAGATTCATGAGTTTGATCGTTTGCTGTCTTAAAAACACACTTCGATTTTTTCGATAAGTCCTTTTTTACAGTTTAAATTTCACCCATACCCTCCTAATTAATCTCATTGTCTATCTTTTATTCTTGTTTATCTTCAACAGCTATTTCTGACTTTTCAACTTTTTTTTATTAACCAACTCCTAACCTAAATTCTCTCTTCTTCGCCTTAATATATTCTAGAAGTAATAATTGAGAGTATTTTTATTTTACCTACTTATTTTTACCATTCTCTTCTTTTCGAATTTTACATTTTTCTTTAAATTCCTTCATCTTCTCATTCATTTCACTGTCTCCAGAGATTATTTAATTAATTTACTAGCGGAACACGCTTAAAGCTTCTTGCACCTTTTCGAATTCATTCCCGCAAAATTACTTTGAATTGAAAGCTTCAACACCTTGAGCAAATGCTGAGCGCAATCCTCTTTTAAATTTAAAGATTCCTTTACTGTCTGGGTCATAAATAATCTCTTTGGTGAACACGTTCAGTAGAACAATTTTTTTTCCTTTTTCTGAGCTGCACGTCGAGCATACCATGTTTAATTATTCATTTTATTCGCATTACACATCCATGCATACAGCAAATAAAGTTTCCTAATGACAAACAGGACATTGATACCACTTTTATTTTTCTACTTCAATTCCTTCAGAAGCTTCTTATGGCCACCTTTCCCACATATTTGCTTAAGGCTTCACAAGATAATCTGGGACAAGGAGATCTTTGTTTTATTTTTCAACAATGAATTTAGCAGCGTGTATCCTACTGCTAGTTCTCATTTTCCCAACTTTATCTCCGTCTAAGGAACATTTTATAAATAAATCAAGAAAAAATGGTTAATTTGGCATTTCTTTTTTACCTTAAGATCCCGTCTTTTACGCATGCTCACCCTCTATGGAAGATTAATTCCTATCAGGCTCTTTACTTTATTTACCCATTCCTCTCACTTTCAATATTATCAAATCTAAACTAAATCATTTAATTCTTTGTCTGCAAAATGATTAACTTTGTTCATTTCGTAATTATTAAAGATTAAGACCTTATCAATTCTTTTTATCTAGGGGTTTCTTGAATAAAGAGAAGGGAAAAAGATTTTGGCTCCTAAAACATTTAGAGTATTGTGAGTAAATTATCCGCTTTTGATAATTATTCAAAAGATAATTCTTTGTTGGGTGGGTGCTCAACGAACTTTCTGAACTTTCCATGTTTCAAAAAAGAATAAGGGAAGGACATTTAATATTGAAAAATTAATCTATCAAGAAGAAATGAATTTGTGGCTGTATGTGCAGTTTCATTTGAGAGATCTCTGGTGAGATACTAAGATAGGAATTAGGATCTTG
>Ga0302271_10002335_pt1 | contig 17191 bp, 7 predicted proteins | sample III_Bog_N1_1_FD_198767 | JGI IMG/M metagenome (GOLD analysis project Ga0302271, IMG submission 198767) | Peat permafrost microbial communities from Stordalen Mire near Abisko, Sweden - III_Bog_N1_1 | ecosystem: Environmental > Terrestrial > Soil > Wetlands > Peat | place: Sweden: Abisko...
CAAATCCTGAATTCATCTTTTTCTCAAACAGTTTCATGCTTGAACAGCTCGAAGCTACTGGTAATTTAAATGCAATGATTCAATAGATATTTCTTATTTTTAGCAAAAGGATTTTATCTGGATATTGTTTCTAAAAGAGCAAATTAACAAAACTATTGAAATTGGCTTGGAAAATAGAAGATATCTCTTTTGTTTTGATTATTTGTTTGTTGATTTTTTGCTTGAAAAATACTGCAAATATCAATTAAAACTCAAAACATTGAGCAATCAAATAATACAACCATTTTTATCCTTATTCTTGACTTATTTTTTTGCTTCTAAAACAGCTGGCATGGAAGACGAAACGTAAAACATCATTTTCATATTGTTTCTTCAAATTTACTTTATGAAAAAGTTGCTCAAATAACCCAGATGCTCTCTTCACTTAAAAGAATCTAGTTTTCAAAAAAATATTCCTAAGATCATTCATTTCAAGCATACATTCGCACCCAAAATATTATTCCAATCTTTTCAAACTCCTATTTGATATTTGATAATTTTTAAGAATGATCATTATCAAGCTTGTTTTTTTTTCATTTTCCATTTCCTATCCATATTTTTTATTTTAATTCACTGTGATTTTTTAATTTTTTCTCTCTCTGATCGAGTTTTCTTTCGAAAGCATTTGACATTTTCATATGTCTAAATCGTGTTCTTTGAAATCTTAGCATATGACTTCCTCGAACAACCTTCCTCTCATATTACTAATCTCAAAGATCATGCCTCTGCTGAACCATCTGAAGAATCATAGAATAACAGCAATATAACTTTGCAATTATATAACCACAATGAGTATTTCTTTATCTTTGTAGTACCAGCAAGCACTTCTTTGTGTTTTCATTATTAATATTGACGGGAATTTAATATTTAATATCTTTTAAAATTACACTAATCTATGAATGAAAATTAGAAATAATTTTCCTTACATTTTTTCTAGCTAATAGCCTACTTAGAGATACAATTTTGCAGTATTTTGGTGCATATCATGTCAATATTACTAGGATAATATGTTGATTTCTGGCAAGATCACATTTCTTACAAGAAATACTTCTTATGGAGCTTGCAATTTCTTCAATAAATAACTTTTATTACTCGTTCCATCTTTCCAATCTTCATTCATGGCTACTACATGTTAATTAAATGAGATTTGTAAAAATTGTTAGACAATGTATTCAATTAAATGGGCTAAAATAAGATTGAAAGAAAAAATAATAATAAAATACTCCTTCCTTTTTCTCCGCTTTTCTTTCCTAATCCCAAGAAGACATCCCTTTAATATGCTAAATTAATTCTCTCTCTTTGATTAATAAATTTTGTATTTTTTAAAATAATTGATTTTGTGTCTGAGAAATATGGAAAGTTCAGGGATTTATCTCTTGCGCAAGCAGAAAGAGTTTGGTGTGAGAATTATCTTAGCCTCAGAAATCTAAATTAGGATAATTATCTGGAAACGCAAATTTTTTGATAGTTTTTTCAGCTTTTCAACAGACTTTGAATATGTCTTCTGCCTACTTCTCAACTATTTTGTAAGTAATTTGTTAGAAATTTTAAGATTTAAAAAGTGTTTAATATTGATCCCTCTTCCCCCTCCCTCCCCAAAGTAATTGATTAATAATGAAATGTGAGGTTCAAACAAAATAATCAATTGCCTCTTTGAAAAATTAATTGTAACTTGCAAATATTAATATAGAGAAGATTATCATTTGAGATCAGTATTTTCTTATTTCATCTTATCCATTCAAAAATTAAGCGATTATTTCCATTTTATTTGTACTCTAAAAAAAATTTCTACAAAAGATTGAAATTAACAGCTTTTTTTATTTTTCATATCCCCCACTTCACCCTCATGAAAATATACCCTAAATTATGTTAAATATCTAGTTTAAGAAAAAAACTACTTTCCAAATCAAATTAATTCCCTGGGGAATCTGTGAAGTCTGCTTTTCAGTGATTGCTCTCTCTCTCTTATATGATAAAATTTTGGTACGAGAATTTTCCTAGCCTCACAAATCTGATCAAGGTATTTGCATCCTGGGTTTGCACAATCTTTCAATTACCCTCATTGCAAGCAGCAAGTTTAGTTTTTCAGACTGTTCCCTAAAAGATAAAAAAGATAATCTCAGTGAATGAATTGCAATTAGCAAAAAATAAAAACTGCTTTTATGAAAAAGAGCATGACAAAACATCTTTCAAAAGCATTTATTTTGCTTGTTTTTCTCTCATAAGTTGGCTGCGACTGGCTAAAATATTATTAAGCTGAAAACGATATAAACTTTTCTTCCAGCTCATTGGGAGTAGCAACAACAGCTAAATCGATTTCTCCATTAAAAGTAATCAAAGAGCTTTTTGTCTTACAAATATTTTTTTTAGGAAATTACTCTCTTTTTTAACTACCGTTTTCTGCATTCTCTCTTAAAGTGCATATCAACTCCTACGCAAGCTAACTAGTGCTGGAATGAACAAACTCAATCATGCGAAGATGCTACAATTGGATATATTGGAAGTGAAAAATATTGTATAGTTTAGTAGGAAGGTCACTTTTTCAATCCAAGCGAAATAATCTGGCTTAGCTGGAAGTTTTGCATAAATGAAAGAGGAGCTGTTGTAAATAATTCAGTGGAGAGACCTGAGACAGCTAGGACAAGTTTTAAGTGCTTATCTTAGAATAATGAACACGAGGATTCAAGAAACCAACGGGCTCATTCACCTAACCGTCTTTTGGGAGCATGCACTGCTGTGTAGTGTCAAGATGCTTTAGTATTTTCATTTAAATTCAGTTAAACTTTGAATGTGCTTTCTATTAATCTTAAATTCTTTGTTTGTTGCTTCAAAAGCTACCAAATCAATGCTAAGATATTATTGGGAATTTCACTAACTAATCCATCTGCCGATGCAAAGAATCTTTCTGCATTGACGGCTGCTATACTGACCCTACTGACTGCCTTCCCTACTAGTGCTATAGTGTGAGCTTGACTAATATCGCAGGAACTACTTCACAAGGCTATTGCATTAAGACAAACCAATTGAACACTGGATAGTTCTATCCCAGTAAATAAAACCATCACAAAGATCATTAAATTTGAAAGACTTTTTAGTTATTAAACTCTTCCGCAGTTTTATTTCATTCTTTGATAATCTTTTCTGACCATTAATTTAACATTTTTTTTGTGATGCAATTATTTTTTCAGAGAATATCGATACTCTCAAAACTGGCTATTGTCTTTACAACTATTAGGTATTGGCATATGAAAGCCCAGTATCGATTGATGCTCTTTCCTATCAATGTTAGTGCGCTCCTTCGACTAAATGTATTTCCCTAGTGCCCAAAAATATTGCTTGTGTTGATATAGTTGAATCAAAGCTAACAAACGGTCTCTGCAGCGTTGGTAACATTGCAGAATTGATTATTCTATAAAAATTTGTGAAACGGGGAAGTAATGTCTGTGTTTTTTTTAGGGTAAAATACTCAAATTCAATCTTGTGCTGTGGGTTACTGCATTGTGAATACTATCTAAGGATCTCAGTAAATCCAGCAGTGCATGCTGATAGCTGGGGACATCGTGGGGATCTATGCCGGAAATAGCAAATGCATCAAGCTAGATTCTACAATCTGCTACATCAGCGGGAATGTATATTTGAAATAAGCAGGCAGAGAGAATATTATGTTTGAGTTGATTATTGTTTGAGATCTTTCATCATTTTTTATATCTAGTCTTATTAGATTGGGTCAAATTACTCCAACTAGAAGATCTTAGGAGTGCAAGCCAATGGCTCATGCACATTAGGTAAAAGATAGTTTCTTTTAAAAAGGTTAAGGATAATTGACTTTCTTTTTTTCCCTACTCCTTTTTAGATCAGACAACTGCAAGTGTACTTTGCATAGAAGGGTTGTGCATCGATTCAAGTGGTCATTGTGTGGCTTTAACTGTAGGGAAAACGCTTCATTTCTAATGTAGTAGCGACCCATTAGCTGATATGATGGAATGCAACTAAGCGGCATATTGCATGCGGCAAAATACACATCTTTGTATTGAGTTTTCAATTTTCAATCTGCTGGTGAAAAACTCCAAGTGTTGGTGTGTTGCTGGGTAATGTCAAGCACCTGATGGCACTTGTGTGGTAATGAGTGAAGGGTAGTATTTCGCTAAGGATTCACTGAATCTATGCGATAATTTAACGCTGACCGCTGTGGAATGTGCAGATAACTTTTGCATAAATCCATCGGGAGCCTGTGTAAAACTGGACTCTGTTAACTTTTCAAAGCAGAAAGACACCCAGTTATGCATTCAACTGAGTAATCATTACCAGTGCTCTACGCAATATTGTCTTGATACTGAGTCGATATGCACATTCTTTTTACGATCCCCAAATATCTCGGGGAAAGATAATAATTTCAAATGCATATGTAAGAATTAATTATCTAAAATAACAACACTCAATGATTCTCACGCACACAAAATAAATATTTTGTTTTTCATATTAATTTCAGATACTTTAACACAAATACCTCCCTCAATACAATTTATCGAATGCTCTCGAACGTTTTGCTTATCTGGAGGCACTTGCTTCCCAATCGATTCAGCATCGAATAAAATAGCCTAGTCCACTGATAATTTCTAATGCTTGTCTAGCTCTCAAATTCATAGTCTCTACTGTGCTTAAGGGTACTGTCTCTAAGGGGATATTTGTGTAGTCCTAGCCAAACCATATTTCGGAAGAGACAGTGACAGCAAGTGCTTAAGTAACAAACCAATTGGGTTTTAATTAGAATAATAAGCTATTTTAGAATATTTTATCCAAAATTTATTGTTATTCTTATTAGATGAAAATCAAACTGTAGCTGTAGACTGCACAGATGATCTTTTGATATGCTGGCAGGGAGATATGTGTTCCTCACTGAGCTCACAATTCCCTCAAAAAACTGATCTTGGAGTAAAAAATAAAAATGTTTTATCAAAATAAGATATTCCATCAGTATCAACCACAAAATCTTGAAGATTAAGAGGATTAATCGAATTTTGATTACTTTTTTTGTTTATATTTCAAAGGCATGCTTATTACCGAAGGTTTATTCATCTACTTTCGTAGTTTCTTGTTTTTCTGGATACTGCATTTCTACTCAAAAGACAATCTGCTTCAAAATGGATATCAAGGAATCACGAAGGATCCTAGGAGCAGATTCCAATGGATAATGTGTGAATGAAGGCTCATCGCAAGTTGACATAAAAGTGTGCTCAATTGGACTTTGCAAAAGTGCCAATAGCTAAATGGTAATGGAGTGTGTCTTGGTTTCAGACTTCGACTATGAAGACATAGACACCCTCACCAAAAGTAAGAATTTATTCTATTTATTGATATCGTCCAATCATATTTATGAAATATTATTATTTGAAAAAGTCAATTACGGGGCTTATTCAGCAAATGGCAAATGCATTACATCACCCTCTTCGATATTAGCGAGTGAAATCAGCTATCTCTCAACTGATTATTGTCTCCTTGGGAGCACAATCCAATTATTAAACGAAGATTATCCCTGCAGAGATATCTCATTCTAATGTATCACAGCCTCCACCACCAACTAGCCTATTCAATTCTGCCTTAAGCATGTAAAGCGCTGATTCCCCTAATATCCTGGATTTGTTTTCTTGATTTCAATCTCAGTTAATTTTAAGTTTTTCATTAACAATTTTTTGTTCTCAACTTTTAACAGAAATACTGCTTTGATGGCACAAATATCTAAAACATAATTTACTCCACGACGACATGCTAAAACGAAAATTCATCTTGTTAAACTGACCTTAATAAATGCTATTACTGCTCCCTGCAGAGCTGCTTGGTCGATTCTCAGACAAGCAAGTGTCTCCCGAATCTGAACTCTGCTGTGAATTCGTCTGTGAACATGTTCTACTGCATGAAAAAGGTCGGCAGAGGAGAGTGCCAGAATTTGTTGAATGCAGCTGAGAATTGCTTGAATTGTCCTCCATACTATTGTATGATTACACCATCACCAGGACGTAACAAGATAAAATGCGCTAAATATTCTCCTAACAGCTGTAAATTGCAACTATTTTTGTTCAAACTCATTATTTGAAACAGATTCCAGGTGCATTAAAGAGTCTTCCTTAAACATCAAAGATAACTTTTGCGCTGTTAAAGATATGCATACATTTAAGTGCACAGTTACATCGATGCTTGCCAACTCTAATCCTGTTTACTGTGCAGATACATCACAGACATGCCTTTCCTTCCAGCAAGCTTCTGATTCGAATCAGTGCATCTATTGTCCTTTAGGCTACATGCCAATAGGCACAGGAGGTAAATTGAGTTCAATTCTACAATAAATTTTCTAATAGTCTCTTCCCTCTTTCTTTTCTTAATATTTGCCTTTGTGAAGATTGCATAAAAAATCAATCTTCGGCTAAATTATCATGGACATTGACAACAGAATCACAGGTTAATTGCATATCTAGCTCTTCCACTGAACAAACCACTGTCACCGTCCCCAATTGTGCCTACTGCACGAAGGCCCTCTGCTTGAAGTGTCTTCAAGGCTACTTCTTGTACAAAGATAAATGCCTTCCATGCCCAGAAAGTATCTCTAGCAACTCCATAGTTACTTCCTGCTATGATTGCCTAGGACAGTCAGAAAATTGGTAAGACTATTAGTATCATTCTAGAGAAATTAACATTTTAAATTGAAAAAACTTATCCAAACTTACCTTTTTAAATCTAGGAACTTCTCAACAGCTGGGGATATTGTGAAATGCTAAGATCTCCTACTTTTTGGCAAGGACAATTCAGTAGGAAACAGCTACTTCTAAATATAAAAACATGCTCAAGATATCTCATTTTACGCACTCGATTCCTCGACTTCTGCGACTTTAGTCCCTGCGTCTTGCAATCAAATAAGCCTTACCCACTGCACAATTTGCTCTGATTAAGTCTGTGTCCTCTGCGAGAATGGCTACTTAGCTCTCAATGGATCTTGCCATGAATGCATTCCTAACTGCGATGTTTGTAGCACGGAGACAACTTGTTCTCAATGTAAACCTGCATTTTACTGGGATTACCAGAATTCCTCGTGCTTTTCTTGCAGTGCAAATTGCAATACTTGCTCTATCATCTATCAACCACCTCAGCACGTTGAATGCAGTGCCTGCAAAGAAGGTAATTAATATCCCAAATAGTCATATGCTTCGTTTACAATAAGTGTGTTACTATATTATTAATTGTTACTTTTCGATTTTGCAATGTTGTTGTTGTCTTTGTATTAGGGTACATGGCTCAAGGAGAGAATTGCCTTCTGAAGATTGAGCATTGCTCCGTTTAGATCTACATGAATATGAATACTTCAGAAATATCTTAGATCTACCTTGATTTATTTTCTGCTCCTACTGATGTAGTTTTACTGACCTGTTCGTTATGCCTTGATGGGTTTGGATCGATAGCAGAATTGTCAGACAAACTCACATACTTGAACAGCTGCTAGCAGAGTTCAGCGAGTGATTGCAGATAATTCGTAAATTCTGTGTGCTTTCTCTGCCCTCGTAGCAGCATTTTAATGAACAACAAACTCTGTTCTGATATTGACAATCCAATATTCGGAAATCGCTGCTCGGACTACATTCCAGATTGTCAGGAATGCTACTAATATGTCATCGCTGGCTTGGTGATCAATCAATGTTCGGCATGTTCATTTGGGTATATAGCAACTCCTCTCGGCGGCTGCGAACCTTGTCCAACAGGGTGCTCGACTTGTGAAGCAGTTTAAGGCCAGGTGAATTTGAGTTAAAAGATATTCTACCAACACTACGAGATTCCTATGAATGTCAGGCAGGTCCCAGTGTCTCTTCAATGTACTGGTTGCTTAGTAAGTCAAATGATATTAATTTATATTCGTATTGATAATTCTAAGATTTACAGCTAAAAATCTTTATTTATTTTTTAGGAAGGGTATAAATTGTCAAATGGTGTTTGCTTTATGGCTTGTGGGAAATACTGCTCATCATGCTAATTAGACACTTCTAGCAACAGCTATGTCTGCTTATCCTGCGATATCGATTAGCTAATTAGTGCTTACTCTGTGGAACTGTAGTCACTTCGATCCTACTACGAAAAGGATATCCACATGTAGGATCTGGTATCATTCAATTCAGATAAATCAAATTGCTAAATCTGCCCTTATGGCTGTGCTGTCTGTTCGCAATCGTTAAGTACTTCAGAGTACTACAGTTCCTTCTTAGACATCTACCAATCGAAGTGCTAATTGTGTTCGCAAGAACAATTCGTCTTTGATGGGATTCTTCATACCTGGCGGTTTGAAGAAGAATCCTAGCAGTGTTTACTCTGCCCAATAGGCCTCTCGAATTGCAAGAAATCAATTAATCTAACTGTCAAAGCCTCTTGCGATTCTACAGATACCATGTTGTTGTTGCCCTTGCTGAATGCTGCTTCACTTGACTGGAACGAAATCATTGTGAGCTCCAATTCCGATTTAACGATGCTTCTTGTGAATCAAGTCGTTGCCTACGAGATCAACTTTATCCTTCAGATCGAATCTGCTACCTGCACATTCCTGAATAAGCCATTTTCGATCACAACAACTCTTTCCTAGATAACATTTCCCAATTTGCAGCGTGTCAGCATAGTAATTCAGTCACTAACACAAACTGAACTCCAAATCCCTCAACCTATTGCCTTAGTTGGATTCTCTAGCGTGTCTCTTAAGAACCTTAAGATCGTTGCGCTACCAGATAACAAATAACCAACAAGATTCGGTGTCGAGATTACACACACAGCTGTGTATTCTGTTCAAATGTTCAATGTAATTTTTTCTAGAACTTCCCGAATATCTTATTCTGACATTCTAAATGTATCCATAGTCAACTTGTATGATAGTCTTACGTTAAACAACGTTGAATTAGAAGACATAAATCAAGAAAGCAGCAATATCTTCACTGTGGAGCTTGATGCTAATTTTAACTAAACCTATTATGTTACTTAATCTTCGAAGTTAACAATTGAAATCTAAGATCTATCTTTATTTCACTGTACTTTCTCTTATCTAGACTTCTTTTCGATTCCTAACGTCATTCTCCAAGCGAATATTGCTAAAATATCTCTGCTTAACACAGTTTTCCTTTAGTCTTAATTCTTAGCTCAGACTACTATCGAACAGTCTCTCGAATTCTCTGTGGATCAAGTAATTATTTCTAGCAACAGTATTTTCAATTAAACCAGCAGTCTCTTCAAAGCACTAGCGAGTTACGCCAGGAATCACAGAATCCAATCAATTCTGATCAGTGATTCCTCCATCCTCGATTGTTCAGCGTTTATTATTCTAGCAAATCTACAATTATCCAGCATCAGCATTACTCGCTCTAGTCTAGTAGACTCTAAGGTAATTACCCTGTTTACCTCTGAGGTACCTTCGAATTGCTTAGTCAGCTTTGTGGAAATCATAAAAACCTCCATCGTTAATAGCGTTTTACTGCAAGCAACAAAGCCAATTTCTCTCACAATCGAGACATTTCAAATCGATCAAGCTCTCGGCGATTCGCAGAAATAATCTACTCTTTTTTATGTCTCTTAAGCGTTTTAGGTTTCCCTTGGATCATCTTCAGTCTCATCTTCTCTTGCTAATTCCTTGAATATTAACCTCCTTTCAACTTATAAAATCACAGGCATCTCCATCATAAACATCTCCTTCTCCAGCAGCAGCCTGCTGCTCTTGGGAATTCTCAATCTGGCAGAAACAGTTTCAACCGTTGCAATATTTAACTTTAGAATCGATAATGTTAGCTCAAGAACCTCCTTGTTCCTCTTTGAACATACATCAGAAACAGAATCTGTAGATTTTACCTTCAACAAGATTTCATTTACTAACAATGTCCTGACATTGGGTGATGCATCTGACTCCCTTGCATTGATATTCATCTCCATCAATCATATTGCTACTATAATCTGCTCATTGCTCAATATTTCTTCAAATATCTTGCAAAGCACACATGCATCGTCGATTGGATAGAGCTCTATTGGAATCTATATCTATTCGATAAATTCCTCATTATCAATATCCTCCTCAACATTTACAGATAATCTAACAACGCAAAGTGATCCTGTAATTTCTGCTGTTGTGAATTCAGTGAGTATTACTAATTCTTAGTTCTCCAATGCGAATGATCTTTACTCAAAGAAATCGTTATCTACGACATATTCCCAAGGAGGATTCTTGAAAGTACAACTGCAGGTCTTAACCATTGACTCCTCGACGTTCTCCTATGGATTTGGTATCCTTGGTGGTGCGATTTCGATGTCACTTTTTGATGAAGCAATAGTGATATTTCAAACCTGTTCTTTCACTTCCAACATCGCCGAGATATTTTCAAGTTAGAGCTTAGGAGGAGCAATATATTTTGGCTCAACTGATATTCTGACTGGCAAAGTGAGCCTCTTAGGAGACACGGAATTCTATTATAACAGAGCTAACCAAGGAGGAGCTATGTATTTCGCTATGCCACTTCAAGGAACTCTGGATATCGACATAAGCTAAGTTCACTTCAAGAGTAACTATGCCAATGAGAAAGGTCATTTGATTTTTGCTTAGCTTTCATCCATCAAAACGTTAACATCTCAAGCTACAGTTGGATAATAACGGATAATGCAATAGATGTCTTCCACAAGTGTGCCTTCAACTTTTCTGAGAGTTTCAATGAAAAACATTCAGTCAAATTAAGCCCAATTGAGTAATGATTGGGATCCTCTATGGGTGTCGATATTTGATTTTGATTTCATGGGATTCACATCAATTTCAGTGGATTCAAGCTCATTTTCTTCAGTGAGTAAATAGTTCTTATGTTAATCTGTTACCAGTGTTAGCTTCTCAAACTCTAACTTCACAGATTCACAATCTACTCTTCTTTAAGTTAGCGATGTAAATTCTCTTGATTTGTTGTTCTTGAATATAGTCTCCTGCAGCAACTAGTTGTTCTACATCTAGACAGATTATCTGTACATCCTATCACTAACTCTAGATTCGAATAGTTATCCACTTGCATCTCCTCTTAAAGCCCTAAACAACACGGAAGTCCCAACTAGCTTTATTAACTCTCAAAATACCTAGGTTGTTAATTCCACATTCACTTCAAATGATAACAAAAATGGTGAAATCCTTCTATTTTACCACTCACAACTGGAGAACAAAATAGCAAATCTTACGATTGAATCTTGCTCCTTCAGCTTTAATCAAAACACAGCAGTTAGAATTCTTAATCAAGGAGCTGTGATTAACAACTGCATGTTCGAATTCAATACGGGCATTATTGGAGGAGGTCTTGCTCAAATCTTAGATGCACATACTGATTTGTCATTATTCCAAACGAATATGCTTATCCTATCAAATACATCATTCACCAACAACACAGCGAAATATGGTGGTAAGATAAATATTTTGAATTTGTTTGATTTTTTGAAATTTATTTACAAAAATAATATTAAAATGAAGATCCGGTTTACAGGCAAATGTTTTTGAATTGTTAGGTGCAATTTATGCCGTGGGAGGTTACTTGTCATTCGCTCCTAATTCCAGCTTGACTTATGTGAATAACTCAGCTGTCTTTGGAAATAATATTGCTAGTTTGCCTAGTAGTTTTCATTTAATCGATCCTACGAAATAATTTGACTCATAAACCAAACTTCCGCTTTCTTTCCCACTGAAAATCGAACTGGAACTCATTACTGAGTTTAATGAAACCTTCATTTATGACAGTGCAGTGATGCCCTCAAGCCGCCCTAAACTATCATTGAATTTCTCTTGTATCGGTCAATCAGATGTCCAGTTTACGATCTCACAAAACGAATTACTCTACAATATTTCTTCTTTCAATCTCAACGGGATTGTCGTCAGTGGAGATCTTGATAAGCAAGGATAACTTGCCGTAGAAACTCTCAGTGCATTGAACTTCATTCGCAATAGCAACGGCGAACTGACAAATGTGACTTATGGTTTTACTTACAAAAAAATATTTGATCTACTCCCCTGCGAACCAGGATCCAGTTTTTCTAACGATCGATCGAGCGCTTAGTACTGTACTGAGTGCAAGCTAGGTACTTACAATTTCGATGGAGGACAATGTCGGAATTGTCCTATACCTGAAGCAGTTTGTCATGGAAAGACAATCGAAATCCCTTAAGGATATTGGAAATTTAATGAGACTTCCATAATAATCCTGAAATGCACTAATAAACCGAGCAATTGTGTTGGATCCTATCCAGATACCTACATATAGAATCTCTAAGCCAAATAAGCAATCAAAATACCTTAATCCTATTGTGATGAAGGTAATTTTTTTTCTTAAACATGTTGCATTTTTTGGTGCTGTTAATTATCGCTCTCCAATAACATTTAATAAATTTAAATTATTTATGATTAAACAGGGAAAATCGGTGCTCTTTGTGAGGATTGTGATATCCACGGTGCTTATTGGGGTGAACCATACACGAAAGGAGGAAACTACCAATGTATAAAATGCAGTACAATCTTTTAGCCGTATCTTCAAGTTGTATTCATGATTGGAAGTGCCTGCTTCGTGACATTTCTCACAGTATTTTCAATTTTGGACTACGGCAACTCAGGAATTCTTTAGAAATACCAAGGGCAACTAGGAAAATTCGGCATGATGAAGATTATGAGAAGTTTTCTGGAGTATTAGGAAACTTCCATTTTTATTAAGATCATCTAGAATTACATTGCAATTCTAGGAACAATCACTACGTTGGGACTTACTATTCCCGAAGAAATCAATTAGTTTCTTTAGGTTTCAAGTAATTCGCTCAGCCAAATTGGAAATATGCTGGATTGCAAGCTAAGTCAGATTAAATCTGCAGTTCCTTTCATTTATCTCAAGATCATCTACCTGCAGGTAAAAGCTCACAATTAATAACAATCAAATATTTTGCTGCTGTAGTTACTCTCTTGATTTTCAGAATAATAATGCAGAATAATTTTTTAAATTGCAAACAGTGCTTGATAGGTGTGATATTGGTAGGAGTGATGATTCTAACAGTAATTGCAAGCAAACTGAGTAAAAGCAGAATTATAAAAAGGATATTGATTTCCTCAGTCGTTATCACAGTCTTCATTAACTAACCTACAGCCTTTGCCATGCTCTTTCAAACAGTAATAAAAATTAATTTTTTCAAGATAACAATACCTTTGATGAAGTTTAAAATAATAACTTAAATTGTTTGCAGTTCTTTTGGAAGGAAGTCGGTGGAGTAAATTACCTTAAGGAATACACATCTATTGTGAAGGATTCAGAGCACATTGCTAACTCAGGAAAGATACTCCTGCCTTTTTTCCTCTTTTGGTTAGCTACCTTAGGATTCTATCCATTTATCCTATGTAAATTCAGATAGAGAACGTTTATCAAGGATTTCCCGCCATACAAGTGCCCTTCCATGATCCCCAAACATCATAACAGCTATGAGAGCAGCGAAGGATATGAAGAAGAGTCTTCTGATACCTTTCCTCTGATGAAAGTAAAATCAGTGAAAAAAGCAAACCTTGCATGTTCAGATCAATAAACTGGACTTTACAAAGAAACCCTGAACTATCTGGATAAGATATCTATAATTCAATAGTATGGGTTCCTGTTCAATGAGTACGATCAGAGAGCTTACTACTGGGAGATCGTCAAATAGGCTTAGAAGATCCTGATTCAATTGATTCTCCTCGTCTACGAAGAAGACATTAAAACGAAGTGCATATTTATTCAGATCGTCATAACTGTCTACGTGATCTGGTCTGCCAAAGTTAAGCCTTACAAACGACCTTCCTTAAATAGAATCGACTCCATTCAATCCCTAGTTTGCTTGGTATCTATAGGGCTAGCTTTGTTGATGTATTATTCCAATACTAGTGGCATGATATATTAGATATCTTTCTACTTCATACTCTCCAGCAATTCCATGTTCTTAGCTTATTTAGTTTATTCTTATCTTTAGTCCTACTTAGTTTAGCAAAAACAATCCTTAGAACCTTTGATTGAAAAAATAAAATCCAAACTTTTATCGACAAAAAAACCAAAATCAAATGAAGGCAAAAATATTGAGCTGCAAATAATTTAAGAGGGAGGAAATGCATCTGCAGGAGCAGCATCTGGGGCTGAAATTTAAATACCTAAGAAAGAAAAATTGAAAGCATATTAAAACTGGAAGATTCTTTGTCATTCAATTAACCGATCTAATCTCGGATCGAAAATGCATAAAAAAGATGAAGAAACTGATTCAAACAGCAACAAAAGCAACAGCGATAACGATACTCTACGTTACTTGATTGATTTGCAAGAAGCACAAGTAAAAAGCAATTTTCCAATAGAGTCAACTCTTAAGTAATAAGATTTTGTTTGATGATTCTTTGCTAAATAAGTTAGTATTCAAATATTTCTCATATTTTAAAGCCTTTTGCGTAACAATTTTAACACGATTTTTGTTAAAAGCAGTGGAGAGATCAATAAAAATTGCTTCACATCAGATAATTTTGAAGCTAATTAAGCAACTCTCAGAAGTTAAGCTAGGAATAGCTTGAAAAGACTGTTCCCAAGCAGGAACGACTTGAAACCATCAAAATCAAGCAAGTACGGGCCTTCAAATAGCAACGAAATGAAAATTATGAATCTCATCCCAGATAACTAGAAAATCAAAGAACACAAGATAGATTTCATGAAGGCACTCATATCTAAAATTCAAGATCCAACTGACTATAATCAGATAATATCATGCCTTGAGATGCAAGATCAGTAGTTCTAATCTATTCAGGCTGGAGATAACTAGAACTCACCAGATATAACCCTCAATAACTATCTTCTGAATGAAGCATAGACCACAGCTGCAAAAAGCTAACAGTTCCAAATATTGTAACTCTTCATTAATTATATTTTGCAAAAATAATATTCATTTATTGAAACCATAACAAATTATCGATTCAACCCCTGCTAATTGTTATGTAATTATAACTTATTCAGAGGAGATATTAAGGCATCAAAGAAACGCCATAATTCCATCCTTACTAGCTTTCTTGAGCACAAAGATTTCTCGAATTTGAAGAATAACTCCTCCAGTAACCCTCTCTTGATGGGCAAGAAGATCTCTTAGGAAGTTAACAAAATCAATTATAAATTGCTTGCTATTTCCAGTCAACTAGAAAAGGGAGGAGGAGAAACAAACACCAAACAATAGGAATACATCAATATGATCATAAAAGTAAAATAATTAGGGCTAATATGATGTTTCAGTGAATATCTTTTATTAATTTATTCCTTAATAGATTTATCATTTCTTTGCAGGTCATATAAACTGTAGCATCCCACAAAAATTTTAGCAGCTTGGAGATCCTTCTCGATGCAGCATTTGAAACGGCGAAACTATACGAAAGCTGAATTTATATGTTACATTTTTTTAAATAAAGATAAATTTACTCTTCCTTCAATCTGCTACAGGATTTTATTAAAGAATAAGAGCTTAGCTGATTGGAATGTATTATTTGGGAAAATATACATCACAAAATTGTCAGAGAATTAATCTCCATAAAAAGAATTTGTCTTCATCAATTCGATGACACCTCAGACAATCTCCCAAATAATCAAAACCGAATTAATTTAGCCATTAGTATTTATTGGGAGAGGGGAGGGGAGAAAGTTATATCAATTAGAATGCTTTTGAGGATCTGAGGATCATTGAAATTGTAGATCAAATTGGGGATACTATTCGGTACGAGAATTATCTTAGCTCAAGTATAGAAAAACAAGAGTTTATTGCGGGGATTTAATTTAATTTTTCAAAGTATTTTTCTTTTAGCGAATAAACAATACTTAAATTATAAATATCTTTGTTTATCTGGTTAAGTTTGAAAACACATGAGGTATGTAATTCTCCTGATGATTATTTGGTGTCTCAGCTACATTGTTAATAGGCCGTTTCTAATCGGTGCCTCACAAGCTAACAATGCACAACAGGTATCAATCACATACATTACGTTGAGAAAGATAGAAAGTACATTCTCCAAAAAGAGATTTTCTCATTTTTAATATATTTTTTCATTATCTTAGCTGCTTTAAAAGCATAAAAACTGTAATGAAATCAGCAGTGCCTCCTCTGTTGTTCAATGCTTAAACGTAGTAACAGGATCTTGTGAAGATGCTCTTATTGGTATTGCTGGGGATGCAAACTATTGTATTTCTGAAGGCATGCAATACCGTTTGAAAGACATAGTTTGGTTGAGCCAAGACTATTGCATCAGTAATCAAGGAACAATCAAGAGAATTTCACTAGAGAGTGAGATAATTTCTCTAAATGAACTGCTTTTGAGATGTGAAGAATAATTAACTAGGAATAATAATCCCAAAAGTGTCCTTGAACTGCCAACTGAACTTTTTTCTTAAGATTCTACTGCAATCTAACTCTTGCCATCATCATCATCATCATCATCATCATCATCATCATCATCATCATCATCATCATCATCATAATCATCATAATCATCATCATCATCATCATCATCATCATCATCATCATCATCATCATCATCATCATCATCATCATCATCATCATCATCATCACCATAACCTTCTATTTCTTCTTCTCGCTAATTAAGTTTATAGTGCACTGAAGACGAATGTATTTTAAATTCTTCTTGCGTTCCTTTAACAAGTCAATATGCCTTCAAATCGAAACTAGGAATGTGTTTGACTTCTTCCTTATCTGAAGCAATTATGGGGTGCTTTGCTTAAGAATATTGCTTCGAATAATCAGTAATTCCAACAGAATTTCTTATAATTTCCTAAATCAATAAAACAATCCCAAAATAATTTTTTTTATTTATAACCCTCCTTCCAACAGTATAAACTGTGTTTAGCAAGGACAAGTTCTAACTTCGACAACAACAGAAACTGCCTTTGCTTACTATCAAGTTAATGCATAATGGTAGGCTCTGGCTCCCTTAAATGCGACACTCCTGAATTTGGAATCCAAAAGAATAGACTTTGCATTAGCTCGCCCATGGCCATGGGTTCAACACCAATTTCTGAAGGTAATTGTTTTATTATTCACTCGAAAATATTGATATCTTTTGAAGAAAGGGTATGGGGGTGGGGGG
>Ga0302271_10002336_pt1 | contig 17189 bp, 17 predicted proteins | sample III_Bog_N1_1_FD_198767 | JGI IMG/M metagenome (GOLD analysis project Ga0302271, IMG submission 198767) | Peat permafrost microbial communities from Stordalen Mire near Abisko, Sweden - III_Bog_N1_1 | ecosystem: Environmental > Terrestrial > Soil > Wetlands > Peat | place: Sweden: Abisko...
GGTATTTTTTGATTGGTTAAATTAATTAGCTATAATTAGTTAAAGTGAAGATTTAACTTCAATCAGGGTCTTTTTCCATTGATAATAGCCTACGACAGCCATGGCGGTATAAATAATGAATAAGATAGCCGTTGGATATAATCCCTTATAAAAGAATAATCCGGTTGCTATGCCATCTGCAATGATCCATACGAGCCAGTTTTCGATCAGCTTACGTGCCAGCATCCAGGTACCGATCACACTTAGCATTCCAACCAGTGAATCAGCCTTAGGAATCGTGGAGTCGGTGAATTTGGTCAGTATGATATAATAGATCACATATATGACGATGGAAGAAACAATCAGCTGAAGGATTAACCGCCTTGATGTTTTCGTAGCAGGGAGTTCCTGCCCCGATTCCGGCTTGGCATGGGTCCAGATAAACCACCCGTATACACTTATTGCCAGGTAATAAAACTGAAGGCTCATATCCGCATAAAATTTGGTCTGGAAGAAGACTACAATATAAAATGCCGACGATAGAAAACCAAAGACCCACAGGCTTATTTTCTGCTTTATGGAGAGATACAGGTAAATTACACTGAGAATGGCACCCACTATTTCAATCCAGTTTGTGCGTATGTAGTCTACTATCATAATATTGAATTTCTGTATTGTAAATAAACCTGTATCGTGGTATAGATCAGAAATGACCTAAATAAAGTAAAGAGTAACCGGGGAATGATATTCCCGTTACTCTTTCTTTTTATTCCTTTTAAAATTAAAGCTTTACGTGCTTATTTGAGTATCTTTTCATACGATCCGGGCGTCTGAAGTATCTCAATCGCTTTTTGCAAGGACTCGTTTTCTGCATCCATGATTTGGTAATACTCGTTCATTTCCCATAAATCGCGGGCAATCAATGCTTTTAACTGAAGTTTGATCAACGATTTTGATAAGGCATATTGAGCCGAATCAAGTTTGATCTTTTCTTTCCCGGCCTCATTGGTCAACTGGTTTAACAAAGCTTCATCCACTTCGTATTCCTTCTTGAATTTATCAAATGATGAATATTTTTTCTTTAATTCTGCACGGTTTTTATCAATGTATTGAACACATACTTTATTTACCACACCTTTTGCAACAATCTTACGATGATATTCGGTATAACGAGTCGTATCAAGTGGTACAAAGATGTCAGGCATAATTCCGCCGCCACCGTATACTGTACGTTTCAGGTTCAGGGTCTGGTAACGCAATGAATCAGGGAAATGTATGCTGTCTGCATGCAGGAATTCGCCTTTCTTATACCGGTCGGATAAATCCATTTCGTATTTGTCATACCCGCCTTTATATGATTTCTGGATACAACGGCCTGTTGGCGTATAGTAACGGGCAACGGTAAGGCGTAACATAGAACCATCGATCAATGGGAACTGGCGTTGAACCAATCCTTTTCCAAATGTGCGGCGGCCAATGATGATAGCCCGGTCCCAATCCTGCAAAGCTCCCGATACAATTTCACTTGCCGAAGCAGAAAACTCATCCACCAATACAACTAATTTCCCCTTTTCATAATTACCTGTAGCAGTCGACTCCATGGTAGACTTCGGTTGATTCAATCCCTGGGTGTATACAATCAGCTTATCTGCTGTAAGAAACTCATCGGCTAGTTGAAAAGCTGCATTTAAATAACCTCCGCCATTTCCCTGCAGGCTCAGGATGAGTTGTTTCATTCCTTTTGCACGAAGCGCGTTGAAGGCTTTTTCAAATTCCTGAACAGTATAGTTCCCAAAATTATTGATCTTGATATACCCGATATCTTTACCAATCATATAACTGGCATCCACGCTGTAAAGTGGAATTTTATCGCGGATAATCTTGAATTCCATTAATTCTTTTTTCCCACCCCGGAGGATCTTTACAGTTACTTCAGTTCCTTTTTGCCCGCGTAAGCGTTTAAAGATATCTGAATTCTGCATTTTCACTCCAGCCACCAGATCATTATTAATGTATATGATGCGATCGCCCGGTAAGACGCCCACCTTTTCGGCAGGACAACCTGAAATGGTCTGGATCACTAACAGCGTATCTTCCATTAGCTGGAATTGTATGCCGACTCCTTCAAAGCTGCCTTCGAGTGGTTCGTTTACGCGTTCAACTTCTTCTTTGGGAATATATAGCGAGTGGGGATCCAATTCTTTCAAAATTCCTTCCAATGCCGTTTCAACAAGTTTTTTGTCATTAATGCTATCGACATACAAATTGGATATGGCGGTTAATGCATTTGTCAGTTTGCGCTGTTGCAACGATGAGAAACCCTGTGCAAAAAGTATCGGGGTAAGGGCGAAAAACAAAAGGGCGAAAATTATCTTCTTCATTTTAATGTTAAATTTTAAACGGATGACAAAGATACAAAAAAAACGTATCGTGTTGACTTGCTTTAAAATTAATATAGAGAAACGATTATACTTTTAACAGTCATGTCTGGCATTCAAATGGCAGACATTCCCATGGGATTAATAAATTGTGAGATTGCAGTTTCATTTGTTCTGAATTATCAGTCCAGGAACGTTAATTCGTACCTACAGTCATCGCCTTTACATCCCTTTAAAAAAATCAAGTTTCTTTTTCTGTTTTAAACCTCGATCCAAGTCTTTTTTACGAGATTGCGCGTAGTCTTTAAGTCACATCTTCGTTGGGGGCTTGTAGATTTAATGCCTGTTCTTTTCATCTTGTTCTCATGATGATATAGATGTAGCATAGATATAGCATAGATATAGCATAGATAAGGCATAGATAAGGCATATCATTAATAGGTTACTATATCTTAATAATATCTATAGGACAATTATATTTCAAATCTAATAATGCAATGAATAGGTGGTAGATTGGGTATATTACGATGAATGGCTGTTCATGTAGGTTGGTTAAGGGTAATCAAATCAGGAGCAAAGCATCTACGAATTGGGAAGGGCTGGCAGTCAAACCAGATGAAATGCCAATCAACAAGATTAAATTTAAAATAGACATCGACGCACTATTTCCAAAGTGGATCTTGATACAATATAAGCTATAGATGTTCTGATTTTTAATCTCTGTTGATGAGTTTTTCGCCGGCAGACAGTTCTTCCGGGTCACACTGTTTAATCAAAGCAATGGATTGATATATTTCGGATACCGGCATGGAGCTTTCATCGGTTTCAATATATAAACGATCGGTAGGAGTGAGGCGGACACTTCCGGGATTGAAATGCTCGCCGTAGGAAAGGGCACAACCGGCTTTTAAAGCTTGTCCGGCGAGTTCAGGTTTACCCCTGAATCCATGAATGATCCATAATTGGTGCGGGTTCATCTTTTTCTTCAAGACAAATAGCTCATTAAAACATCCGACACAGTGGATGATCAATGGCTTTTGCAATTTTTCGGAAAGCTTGATGTGCTGTTCAAAAACATATGATTGTAGCTCAAGCGGAAACTGACTGTGTTTATCGAGTCCGCATTCACCTATGGCGACAAAGCGGATATCGTTTGTCCATGTGGTGAGCTTTTCAAACAATTCAGCTGAATATTCCCCGGCTTGCCAGGGGTGGATTCCTGCCGAGAAAAAGCCTTTTTCATCTGAAGCAGCGATCGTACAGGCCATATCGAAAGTCAGGTTTCGGATTGCAGGATTGGTTGCAGGAGTAAATGAATGGGTATGGATATCGACAAACATGAATGATGAATCAGATGGTGATGAATTTATCGTTCGATTTGAGATAATCGGTCAGTGCGTTGCCCATATACCTGACATGTATTCCCAACTGAATGAGTTTTTCAGTAACACCCAGGTTGTCACTGCAGGCTTTACAGGCTTCTATATGAACCCCTCTTGCCATCATTTCCTTTACTTCAGTCTGGACTTGTGTATCATGTCCTACGAGCCTGGCAGAAGCACCCCAAATAATGATATTGACCTCATTCCACCAGTTATTCTTTATGGAGTTGGTGGTATACATGGATAACATATTGAATACAGTTTCTTTATTGTCAGTGGTCCATAGAATGTTAAGTCTTTCCATACCTGATTTTTTCTGATTGATGGTAAAATCCTGTCTTTTTTTGCAGTGGTTATTGTTCGGACTGATATGCTCCCAAACGATGCATCTGCCCCATGCTTAAATAATTATTGTCCACAAAGATATTAATTTCCACTGAAAAATAGTACCTTTGCACTCCCTATCTCAAAACTAAAAAAGGAAAAACAAAAAACTTAAAATACGATATGAATACAACAGAATTATTTAGTACGTTACCGTACAAGGTGGCGGACATGTCACAGGCTGACTTTGGCCGGAAAGAAATTGAACTGGCAGAAAAGGAAATGCCCGGTTTAATGTCATTGCGCACAAAATACGGTCAGCAAAAACCATTGAAGGGTGCCCGCATCATGGGTTCACTTCACATGACCATTCAAACTGCCGTGCTTATCGAGACCCTTGTTGAACTGGGTGCTGATGTACGCTGGTGCAGTTGTAATATTTATTCAACCCAGGATCATGCAGCAGCAGCAATTGCAGCTTCAGGGGTGCCTGTTTTTGCCTGGAAAGGCGAAACACTGGAAGAATACTGGTGGTGTACGCTTCAGGCATTGACTTTCGATGGTCACAAAGGTCCAAATGTGATTGTAGATGATGGGGGTGATGCTACAATGATGATTCATGTGGGTGGTGCAGCCGAAAAAGATGCAGCCGTTCTGAATAAAGAAGCAGGTGGCGATGATGAACGGTTGTTATATGCTATTCTGAAAAACGTATTAAAGGAAGATAGCACCATTTGGAGCCGAATGATTCCTGAGATCCGCGGAGTTTCTGAAGAAACCACAACAGGCGTTCACCGTTTATACCAAATGTTGGAAGAAGGATCATTGTTGTTCCCTGCATTCAACGTAAATGATTCGGTGACCAAATCGAAATTCGATAACCTGTACGGCTGTCGTGAATCATTGGCTGATGGTATTAAACGTGCCACAGACATTATGTTAGCTGGTAAGGTTGTAGTGGTTTGCGGGTATGGTGATGTTGGAAAAGGATGTGCAAAATCAATGCTGGCCTACGGTGCCCGTGTGATTGTGACTGAGATTGATCCAATTTGTGCTTTGCAGGCTTCGATGGAAGGTTTCAAAGTAACTACCATTGAAGAAGCATTGGTTGAAGGAAATTTATATGTAACGACTACCGGTAACAAAGATATTATCCGCATCGAGCATATCGAAAAAATGAAAGATGGAGCTATTATTTGTAATATCGGCCATTTCGATAACGAAATCCAGGTTGAAAAACTTAAGAAATTCCCGGGGATAAAATTGGTTAACATCAAACCTCAGGTTGATAAATATATTTTCCCTGATGGTCACAGTATCTTGTTGCTGGCAGATGGTCGATTGGTGAATCTGGGTTGTGCAACGGGTCACCCATCATTTGTAATGAGCAATTCGTTTACAAACCAGACATTGGCTCAAATCGAGTTGTTTACAAAAGATTATGCCGTGGATGTATATCGTCTGCCTAAATACCTGGATGAAGAAGTTGCACGGTTACACCTGGAACAACTGGGCGTAAAGCTTACCGTACTGACTCCAGAGCAAGCCGCTTATATCGGGGTTGATGCAAATGGTCCTTACAAACCTGAACATTACCGTTATTAATTTGCAGATTGCAAAATACATAAAAAGAGCTGCTTTCATTCAATTGAAAGCAGCTCTTTTTATATGTATTTTTGGTTGGAAATTATTGGGATTAATCTGAATTATCTGATTCTCAATCGCTGGCCAGCCTTTAAATGTGTCTTTGGTTTGATACCGTTTAACCGGCAGAGCGATTTTACGCTGGTACCGTTACGGGCAGCAATCCTACCTAACACATCATGCTTCCTGACTTTGTAGTATTTGGCCAGTTGTTTGACATGAACCTCATGTTGATAATAGAAGGATTTCTTTTTCGTAATCAAATACGATCTGTCGCGTACATGCCCGGTGGTGAAATCAATCAGGTGAGTGGGATTTAATGCATTCCCAATATAACGGGTTTCAAAATGAAGATGGGGGCCTGTAGAGTGTCCGGTATTTCCTCCTAATGCAATCAGTTGGCCACCCCTTACATTCTGATTCATGGTCACTAAAACAGCTGATAGGTGACCGTATACGGTTTCAAGGCCATTATTGTGACGGATAACTATATAATTTCCATATCCCCGTGCTTCATAATCGATAATCCGCACTTTTCCGGAGAATGCACAGCGTACGGAATCCCCGATTTTTAACCGAAGGTCGACTCCATAATGAAAACGGTATTTGCGGGGACCAAATTCGGAAGTAATCTGGCCGCGTACCGGAACATAAAAATTGGATATGTCAATCCGGACAGAGTCCGGCATGCTGTCAATCGGGATTTTATACGGATTTACATGATCGCTGGTCCAGATGTTGTTATAGATGTCTTCTGCAGGGTGGTTTTCCATCAAATCATCCGTATTATCGTTCAACATTTCACGATATACGTTGACTGTATCTTTTTTAGGGAAGAGTGAAAAATTGGTTTGCTGAGACATACACCCTAACGAAGGGAGCAAAAAAGAAAATATCGTAAGGTATTGTTTGAGAGAGACAGGCATAGAATACTTTTAGGGTTGCATACTATGTATGCAAAAAATTTATAACTCAAAGCAGTAAGAATCAACCGTTAAATTTCATCATTAGCATACAAATAGTTCAATCCCGCATGATCGAACTCAAATATTTCATTGGGATTAAAGAAGCGCGCTAATTCTTCTTTTGCATTTTCAAGACTATCGGAAGTGTGAATAATATTTTCCTGGATACTCATGCTAAAGTCTCCCCGGATAGTGCCAAAAGCAGCTTCACGTCCATTTGTCTTTCCCGCCATTTCGTGTACAATGTGTACCGCATCCAACCCTTTCCAGCAACATACTATCACCGGAGTAATCATCATGGAATCTTTTATTCGCTTAAAATAAGGCCGTTGAACCAGATGCGCATAATGTTCAGCGAGTATTTCATCCGTAAGTTGCATCATTTTAATTCCACACAATTGCAGCCCTTTCCGTTCAAAACGCATTGTCACCTCACCAATCAACCCTCTTTGTATTGTACCGGGCTTAATAATTACAAGTGTTTTTTCCATGTTGTCAGGAGATTTAAAGTACTTTGTTTGTGTAAAGCTGTCCAAAATTAAAAAAATGGTGGTTGTATTCAAAGAAAGTTCTATATTATTAACTTATTGAACCCCAATTTAAGGTATTTGTTTTCATTTTTTTTAATTGATTTGCCATAACCCGGTTCTCATTGTCGAGGAGTTGAGGATCTGTTTCCAGAATCTCCATGGCAACATTTCGTGCAATTTCAAGCATTTTGCCATCCTGGGCTAAATTGGCAATCTTGAGATCGAAAGGTAGTCCGCTTTGTTGAGTGCCTTCCAGATCACCTGGTCCACGCAATTTTAAATCGGCTTCTGAAATTTCAAACCCATCGTTGGTTCGTACCATGATTTCCATCCTTTTCCTGGTTTCGGTAGCTAACTTGTATCCGGTAAGTAAAATACAAAACGATTGTTCTGCTCCCCGGCCTACCCTTCCCCGAAGCTGATGAAGCTGGGACAACCCAAAACGTTGGGCACTCTCAATGACCATTACTGAAGCATTGGGAACATTTACCCCTACTTCAATAACTGTCGTGGCAACCATTATCTGGGTTTCCCCGCGTACGAATTTCTGCATTTCAGCATCTTTCTCTTTTGCCTTCATTTTCCCATGCACCATGCTCACTTTATATCGGGGGAATGTCTCGGAAATGTAAGTGTATCCTGATTCCAGGTTCTGTAAATCCACTTTCTCCGATTCCTGGATTAGCGGATAAACAATATAAATCTGCCTGCCTGCTTCAACCTGTTTTGCTATAAACCCGTTTAATGACTGGCGCTTGGTTTCATAATAATGGTAGGTTTGTATAGGCTTACGTCCGGGAGGCAATTCATCAATCACCGATATGCTCAGGTCGCCGTAAACGGTCATTGCCAGGGTACGTGGTATTGGGGTGGCTGTCATGACCAGGACGTGGGGGAGCAGTGCGCTTTTTTTCCAGAGCTTTGAGCGTTGTTCTACTCCAAAACGGTGCTGCTCATCGATAACCACCATGCCCAGGTTGGCAAACTGGACGATATCTTCAATCAAGGCATGGGTTCCGATAAGGATATTCAATTCTCCGCTGCGAAGCTTCTCATGCAGGATTACCCTCTCTTTAGGGCGAGTAGAGCCGGTAAGTAAGGCAACGGTTACACCCAAATCACCCAGGAATTCGATAAGACTTACGTAATGTTGATTGGCCAGTATTTCGGTAGGAGCCATGATGCATGCCTGAAAACCATTATCGACAGCCATAAGCATGACCATAAGTGCAACCAGTGTTTTACCGCTACCAACATCCCCCTGTAACAGCCGGTTCATTTGTTTGCCGGATGCCACATCAATCCGTATCTCCCGCAATACCCTTTTTTGAGCATTTGTTAATTCAAAAGGCAAATGTTTGCTGAAAAAGGTATTGAAATTATGTCCGATCTGACCAAAGACAAAGCCTTTATAGTGTTGGTCGCGCCACTTGGTTTGCTGGAGAATGCTTAACTGGATATAAAACAACTCCTCAAATTTGAGCCGTTGACGTGCTTTGTTCAGGGCATCGGCATTTCTCGGAAAATGTATATTTACCAATGAATCGGTTAGATTCAATAACCCGAATTTCTTCAGCAGATAAGCTGGCAGCGTCTCAGGAATACCTGTTTTAATGCCCTGTACAAAAGGAAAAATGATGTTCTGAATGGATTTTGAATTCAGAAAGCTGCTTTTCATTTTATCAGAAGTATTGTAAAAAGGCTGTAACCCCATTTGTTCGGGAGGTGGTAATTTCGATGCAAGTTCAATTTCGGGATGAACAATATTAAACCGGCCGTTATAGGCTGAAGGTTTGCCGAAAATGACATATTCAATTTTTGTGTGGTATTTATCGATGACATACTTCACCCCTTTAAACCATACGAGTTCGATTGTTTCCCTACCATCGGTAAAGATAGCGGTTAAACGTTGATTATGCCCTTCACCTACTTTTTCGAATCGGATAATCTGACCTTTGACCTGAATAAAAGGCATATCCTCTGAAATTTCATGGAGGTAATAAAACCTGCTTCTATCGACATACTTATACGGGTAGTGACGCAGCAGATCCTCCACAGTATGAATGCCGAGTTCTTTGCTGAGAAGATCCGCTTTTTTAGGACCTACCCCGGGTAGGTATTTTATGTCTGCTAGTAAATCCATTGTAAATTAACCAGATATATAATTGCCAAAAGGTATTTTTCTTATGATGTAAATAATCATGAAGGAGGTGACCAACGTCATGCCAGTAACCAACGGGATCGAAATCAGTGGATGCGCCATTGTCCAGAAAATACCGTTATTAAAAAAGATTCCGATAACCAATATGTGCACCAGATAAATGCCATAACTGTAATTGCTGATAGTAAACTGAATCTTAGATAAATACTTGTTCTTGATTTCAGTATCCTTAAGCCACAGAAATATCGCTGCTGACTGAATGATCGTATTAACCGATAAATAACCATATATGCTCAGGTCAAGCCTGTGGGCAATAGTGCTTAGGTAGTAGGTTCCAACCGATGCTGCAGCAATACTTATAACAAATACAGACAATGCTAAGCGTCTTAGCCAGGTTGGGTTATACGTAAGAATGCCAAGGTAATATCCCAGGACCAGATAACCGGAGTATAAAAAATATCCCAACAATTTAGCCGTATATCCCCCCGACCAGTTATACATGTTTAATGGCACTGATTTAAGCACAAAAGTAAGGATAATCCAGCAAACCAACAGGTACAGGATCCTGATGCTGCTTAATTTGCGTAATCCTTTTCCCATAAAAGGCACAAAGAGATATATAAACACGATCATGTAAATATACCAGAAATGTTTTGAAATGCCTTCGTTTAGAAATAAATTCATAGCCCATTGCAACACCGAATGCAATTCATGAGGCTGATTTTTGGGGATAAGTGTCCACCAACGATACACCCAGTATGCTATCATCCAAAACAGGAATGGAACCAAAACCCGTAAAAACCTTCGTTTATAATACTCGCTCAGTTTGTAATCTTTTGTCAATAACGTAGCCCCGCTTAGCATCAGGAATAAAGGGACTGCATACCGGACTGCACTATCGGCTATGTTCCCAATCCACCAGAACGACATGTTTTTGCCATATGCCATTTTGACCAGGGGGCTTGAAACATGGATAATGATTACTCCCAACATGGCTACTGCCCGTAACGTATCAAGCCATTGTTTGTTGATTGAATTCGAATCCATAGGCGATCTATTGACCCAAAAGATTGGAGTCAACTAATATTTCAGCCAATTTTAAATCAAAAGCAGTCGTAATTTTGATATTTTCAGGATTCCCTGCCACTAGTTTTATTTCTTCGCCACAGGCTTCTACCACGGAGGCATCGTCTGTAAAGCGAGTAGAAAAATCTTGTTTATAGGCTTTTATCAGTATCTCACTATTGAAAACCTGCGGTGTCTGAACCAATTTGTAATTTGTTCTGTTCACTGATTGGCTACCGGCATCAGTTAATTGACGGATACTATCCACTAAATCTACCACTGGGATGGCTGCCCCATGTTTCTCTGCTTCATTGAAGCACCGGCTAATTGTTTCTACACTAACAAGCGGACGAACACCATCATGAACGGCTACCAATCCGGATATCCGGATGTGCTCTAATGCGTTTTGAACGGAGTTGAACCGGGTATGTCCACCGGGTACAATTTGATGGGGCAGGTTGAAATCGTGTTTTTTACACAGTTCCAGCCAAAAGCCTTGTTGAATCGAGGGTAGCACCAGTATTAGTTGTATTGAGGCATCATATCTGTAAAATGCTTCGAGTGTGTGCATTAAGATGGGCCTCCCATGGATTTCAAGAAATTGTTTGGGAATGTCTGTTTGCATTCGCACTCCTTTCCCTCCGGCAACAATGATGGCTGTTTTGGTTTTTGTCATGATACGTATAAAAACTAAAACAAAGATAAGCATTAAGTAATTAATAATTAATAGTTCGTTCTTAATTCTTGACATAAAAATTGATTATAAGCCTTTTACAAAACAAATAAACAACAAATTAGTATTACTTGTCTGAAAAACCACAACATTTGTATAACTTTGCACCCTAAAAAATTCCGAAAATGAAAAGAAAAGATTTTATGTTTTTTGTTGCTCTTCTGCTTATTGCAGGTTTTCTACGAGCCCAACAAAATACGGATTCAAAACGTAGCAATATTTTAGAAGCTCTATCAACGGCAGACTCAACAACTCATGCTTCTGTAAAAATTCATCAGGATAAAAGGGTTGATCAATTGCTGGCAAATAAAAAACATTTGAATAATGCGCAGGAACAGGCTACATCAAATGGATATCGGGTACAGGTTTTTTCAAGCAATGTACAACGGACTGCTAAAAATGAGGCTTTTAAAATAGAACGGCAAATACGGGAAGTCTTTCCTGATGAAACGGTTTATGTCAATTACTCGTCTCCGTTCTGGAAAGTACGGGTAGGCGATTTCACGTCACAGGCACAAGCACAACAATTCAGGGGTAAATTAATTGAAGCTTTTCCGTCTTTGAGAAGTGAAGCTTATATTGTCCGCGAACAAATTATCATTTCAGCTTCTAAATAAATATATGATGGATTTTAATATCAACCAACCGGTTCCTTTTGATATAGTAAAAACGGAACAAATCGCAGAACATTATAAACAAATCATTCAACTGTTGGGTGAGGATGTAAACCGTGAAGGTTTGCTCAAAACACCTGAGCGAGTAGCTCGTTCCCTTCAGTTCCTAATGCAGGGCTATGAACAAAACCCTGAAGAAATAATTAAATCAGCCATGTTTACTGAGAATTACCGTCAAATGGTAATTGTCAAGGATATTGATTTTTATTCCATGTGTGAACATCATATGCTCCCGTTCTTTGGAAAGGCGCATATTGCATACATTCCCAATAAACAGATCACCGGATTAAGTAAGATTGCGCGGATTGTAGAAGTATATGCCCGCAGGATGCAGGTGCAGGAAAGAATGACTACCCAGATAAAAGAATGTATCCAGAAGACATTAAATCCAATGGGGGTAATGGTAATTATTGAGGCTCAGCATTTGTGCATGCAGATGCGTGGGGTACAAAAACAGCATTCTATTACTACCACCTCTGATTTTACAGGTGTGTTTGAACAGGCAAAGACGCGTGAGGAATTTATGAACCTGATAAATAAAAAGTAGAGCGTTTCGCTCTACTTTATTTTTTTCTCCAGGATTCCGTCTGCTACCAGCACACAGTCTTTACAAGGAAACATAGCTTTTTTTATATCCAGGCAACGAATTTCACCCACTATTGCCTTGAATTCTTCGGTAATACCCGGTTTCCCTATTTTCCTGAGTAATCCTTCTGCCGAAAATAATGCTCCGCAAATCCCATCGTTTGCTCTTCCACCTCCCCAGGCACGGTATTCTTCTATTTCCTGTTCAGTTATATTAAATTCGTTTTGAAAACCTTTCAGTATTGCTTGTGCACAGTTCAGGTTGTCAGGCTGTGTGTGAAAGTACTGGTCTGATTTTATACGGTTATCTGGTTTCTCCATCTTCTTTTGGTTCAAAATTTACTTTTTTATCGATAATATATTCCGGCCTGTTTTTGATTTCATCAAACAAGTTGCCAATATAAGCACCTACTATTCCTATAGTAACTAATTGAACACCTCCAAAAAAAATGATCAACACAAACAATGACGTCCAGCCTGAACTGGCATGCGTATAACCCATTAATTTACCCATAACTGACCATATGCCCAGGATCAAAGAAAAAACAACGGAAAAGAACCCTAATGCGCTCGCAAGCTTTAATGGCTTTGTCGAAAAATACAGCAAGGAAGTAGTTGCAAGCTTCAACATTTTCGAAAACGGATATTTTGTTTCTCCAGCAAAACGCGCTTCCCGTTCATAGTAGAATGGAACTTGTTTGAATCCAATCCAGGATACTAATCCACGGATATATTTTCCCTTCTCATGCATGTGGTTGAACTCCCTGATAATGCTTTTATCGATTAACCGGAAGTCACCGGTATCGACCGGTAGTCTCACTTCTGAAAAGAAGTTCAGCAACCGGTAAAATACTTTAGCCGAAAGCTTTTTAAAAATGCCTTCTCCTTTTCGTGATTTCCTGACACAATACACGACTTGTGCGTTGGCTTCCATCATTGTTTTAATCATATCAGGTATTACTTCAGGAGGATCCTGCAGGTCAGCATCAATAATTACCGCCATGTCCGATTTGCAGTTGTTGAGACCTGCAGTGACAGCCTTTTGATGTCCAAAGTTTCTTGAAAAGGAAATGATTTTTATGGTATTATCTGTCTTTATAAATTCGGATAGCAGGTGTTCGGTATTATCCGTACTTCCATCATTGATGAAGATAATTTCGGTTTGGTATTCTAAATCAGCCAGTACAGACTTCAATCTTTTATAGGTCTCATTGATTACTTCCTCCTCGTTAAAACAAGGAACAATAACACTCAGTGATTTACTCATTTGGCATTAGTTTTTAAAAGTGTAATATTTGTTTAGTCCGAAATTGATACAGGTATAAACCACGATTGACATTAACTGGCACAGATATGGATCGATGTGCGTATAATGCAGCAATACATACAGGTTTGCTAACTGGAATAAATACGAGATAGCAAAGGTAACTATAAATTTAAAAACCGTCACACTCAGTTTTGTTTTACTTTCGAAAGTCCATTTTCGATTCCAGATAAAACTGTTGATCAACCCGATTATGTATCCGATTAAATTCGATACATAATCAGAGCAATGAAATCCTTTAAGGAATACCCAAATAACACCTGCAGTAAGAAAGGTGTTGGATACGCCTACTATTCCAAACTTAATAAACTGGATAAGCGATTTGTTCTTTTTCATTGCTTTATGTTGTCGTTGTACAGAATATTCCTGTAAATGGTGATGTAAACCGGACATTTCGTAAATGTCTTAACCGGAACCCAATGTTGTCTATTCTTCAAGTCGGCAGCAAAAGAATCTTCGACATTTGAAATATTTGAATCGATAAAATATTTCTTGTTAGTTTCTGTCCCAACGGTCTTCCCATTATTTTCAAGTTCTATAAACTCCCTGTTGCCATATAAACAGAATCCGGCAGATATTTGATGATAGTCCAGTTTTTGCTGGTCGATATAGTTGAAACATTCTTCTCTTAATTCATAATAGGGCAAATGGGCAAGCGTGCAATCCCACGATTTGGCAATTTTATCCGGATATATCCACAGGTTACCGGTCAGTTCAAAGCAGAGTACCACCACAAAGGCAATTTTCAGCTTAGTCTTGGTTAATAAAGTGTTCAGTCCCAGAAATGCCAGAAGTGTCAGTAAAAAGAACTGTGGCATAAAATACCTTCCTGAAAAAGGCATTTGGGTAATAAAAACAAAAAGGAGGTATAACCCGGTCAGGAGTACGAAAAAGAATAACAGTGTTTTAAATTCAGGTGACAGCTTTGTTTTTCTTCTTACAAATACAAAAGCGACATAACAACCAATCATCCAGATGATAATCCGTCCGTTTTCAACTGAACGAAGGACAAATTCAGCCAGGTGCTTTATGATCCTGCCAATTCCACCCGGTAATGAATAATGGATATTTTCTGTCGAATTAGAGAAAAACCATCCGTTTACACTGAAATAATACGTGAAATATGCTGCCAGGAGAATGAAAGCAGGCAGATAGGGAAGAATGATTTTGATAATTGTACTAAAACCGGGCTTTGTTGAAGTTTGGATATAAACAAAATAAAAGTGGGTTAGGAGTAAAATTCCTCCGACAAATATACCCCGCATATTAATACAACAAAGGAAAAACACCCCGATTGATAACAGAAACGACTTGTTTTCGAGTACCGCTCTGAGTGAAATGACAAATGCAGTAAATAAAATAAAATCAGGTGAAGATATTGAAAACTGGGTCAACAGGGCAGATTCCAGTAAGGTGACGAGCAATACCCATCCGGCGACATTATCAGGGAACAGCCGCTTTATAATTTTCCAGGTATTAGTTATCAGGATCAAGGCCCATAGGAATATAAAAATATGCGAAACCCAGAGCTTGTACCCGAATACTTTCCATAACGCAGCTGTCATAAGGCCCATTAAAGGCGGGTGATACCCTGTTGCTACAATCCTGGAACCTGTATTGTGAACCGGCATTAAAAACCGGTGAAAATCTGTCAGGTAAAACCAATGTGCTTCCTTGGAAATTTGTTGGATGTTATCCCAGAAAAAACAGTGATTTATGCACACTACCGTAAGCAGGACATAGATCAATCCCACGAAAAGCTGAAAAATCAGATTGATTCGGCTTTCAAATTTCATTTGATTCACGTTTAATGCTTTTAATAAAATCGATTAAGGCAAAAATAATTACACACGTATAAATAAAGAATGCCGGTGACATTGGGAGTATCTCGTTAAATCGTGAGCAGCGAATGTAAGAATAAAAGGAAACCAGCCAGATTCCTATTGGTAAATAGCTGTTTTTACGAAGAATTAATAGGTACAGGAGACCTGTCAAATCACCCAAATACATGTACCGTTCATGCATGCCAGGCAGAAAGTAAGGAACAATAATTGAACTAAGGAATGCCAGTTTAATCCAGCTTTCAAATGAAAATGTCAGATGTTTTCTGCTAAGCAGGAATCCGGACAGGAGTGTCAGGATACTTGTCAGGATGATTCCTCCCATTTTGACAGGTTCATAGAAAGCATTGCTTATCCAGATGTAGATGTTTGGAAAATTGAGTGTAAGAAACCTGAAACGGTCAGTTTGTGCTACATATACTTGGACCAGATCTGTAAAGGAACGACCATATAACCAGGTGGGGATGATGCTCAGAATAAACACGATAGGTACCAATAAAAAATAGTACCATCGGATATTTCCCCGTAGCATCATTACAAAACAGAACGGTAAGATCATAGCTGTTTGCATCTTGAATGCAAATGCTATTGCCAGAAACAAAACAGAGAGGAATTGCTTCTTCTGCAGGATGAAATAAATGCTACCCATTACAAATGCGGCATAAATGGAATCGCATTGGGATAAATAGCTGCTGTTAAGTAATACCGATGGAATCAATGGGACAATGGCAAGTGAAACCAACATGAGCGGTTTACCCGGGTATTTTTGTACGGCAATTTTTCCAATAAAGAATGCCGCCAGGTATTCGAACAAGACAGAGACTATTTTAACCGAATAGAGTGGGTTTAATCCCAGCTTGGTGATGGCTATCAGTATGTAAATGTACGATGGTGTATAGTCATAAAACCCATATTTTAAGGACGAAAAATATCCATGGGTTTTAATAAATTCCATCCAGGGTGCAAGGAAGTAATTAAAATCACCGGTTTTTACAGGGAATAAAATTAGTTTGCATATTACTCCAAATATTATTATGGCAATCCAGGTCTTCTTATTCGAAAGGATCTCTTTGTATTTTTGAGCAAAAATCATAAATGTGTATTATTAAATCATCGTAAAATTAAATATTCTATCGCAATATATGATCGTCTTCTTAACAAATTGTCTGTAAAATATAAAAATCCGCTGTATTTATAATGTGAATTGTTATAAATACAGGACACATTTATTTTGGTATATATAATGCACACTGAGTAGATGTATATAATATAATCATAAAATAATTTACAACGTCTTATTGGATTTTTTTTTGATACAAAATACCACCTTTTGACTGAATAATCAGTTGATATGTTTTTAATGCTTTAGGCATACGGGTATAAATATATTTTGATTGTAGCTTATCTGAAATTGTATCAGAAAATGTAATTCCTATCCCCGCAGGGGTATTTAAATAAATATCTTCATCGTAACTGTCAATTACAAGTGTGTTATTGAATTTTGATATTGCTTTTTCTGTATACTGAATTTTATTCAGGACCGGATTGTTTTTGGGTTGTGTATATCGATGGCTGTCAGTCAGGAAATCACGTTGTATTTTGGG
>Ga0302271_10002337_pt1 | contig 17182 bp, 21 predicted proteins | sample III_Bog_N1_1_FD_198767 | JGI IMG/M metagenome (GOLD analysis project Ga0302271, IMG submission 198767) | Peat permafrost microbial communities from Stordalen Mire near Abisko, Sweden - III_Bog_N1_1 | ecosystem: Environmental > Terrestrial > Soil > Wetlands > Peat | place: Sweden: Abisko...
AAAATCTTTTACCTGCGAAGGAGTTTTATATTTTGCTTTGTCAAATATTTCGTTGGTTTCACCCTTTGATGCATCAAGGACAATGCTATCATTGTGTATGCAAATAGATGATATAAATTTACAACCATCTGCCGCAGGGTTTTTGACAACCTGCCCTACTGTTTCAATTTTTAAGCCTTGATATTTTGGAGCGTTAGCTATATTTTTTGACAACTCTAAAATATTATCGGCATTGAAATTAGTCTGTTTATGTATTTTTTCCCAGCTACTTAATATTTTGTTTATAGGATGCGGCCCATTATCATGAATCACACCCCCATTGTATGTCATGGTAAAATTAGGGGAAATGATATTTTCTTGCACAACTCTTACTGGAGGCCTTGCTGTTATTTGTCCATAAAATACATTAATTCCGACATTTTTGCATTTATCAATTAGTTGCCTCATTAAATTATCAAGGACAGAGGCGTCAAGAGCTTCTATTTTATCGGGGCTTTTCCAAGTTCCGTCAATATCTGATGCAATCAAAAACGTTCTAGCTTTCTCACTAGCAACTCTAATTTTAGGCACAGTCATATTTTTTACCTGGGTACTAATTTGGGGCCTAATTCCTAATTTCATAATTCAACTCCTTTATATTTTTTTAAATTGTACTCTTCACACTTTTAAAAACTCGTGAAAATGTTATTTGCTAGTTCTTTGTTGTATTATTCTATTCTATTCGGCATTATGACTGGGCTTGGGCGATTTAAAATTCGTGTTTACAATTAGTAACATTGTACAAATGACAGATTTTTGGTATAATTAGTGAAACGGCATTGCGATGGATAAATTGTGTAGTAGGTTGGGTTTACTAACCCAACAACAGCAAGACTCGTAGGAGATTGCTTCGGTAGACTATTTAGGTAAAGATGCAAGTCTTAAGTCTCGCAATGACGTGAAAAAGCAAAGTAAAAGTAGGTCGGGCATTCCTGCCCGACAATAACAATAAAGGAATATAAGATGAAGTTAACAGTTTTAGGACCGGGATGTTGGGGTTTAACACTTGCAAAATTATTGACGGATAATTTTGAAGAAATTTGCGTTTGGGGAAGAGATCAGGATTTACCTTTTGAATTAAAAGAACAAAAACGGGTATCAAAACCTCTTGAAATTCAGCTTCCGGATAAAATAGAAATCACGTCAGACTTATCTGCGGCGATTAAAGATGCTGAAATAATTCTACTGGTAGTAGCAACTTCAGGCATAAGGCACGTCTGCGAAGCCTTAAAAGCAGTAGGAATTAAAGATGACCAAATACTAGTCAACGCCTCCAAAGGTATAGAATTGCCGTCCCTGATGAGAATGTCTGAGGTCATAAAAGATGTTTTGCCAAACCAAAAATTTGCAGTTCTTTCAGGCCCGACTCTTGCAAAAGAAGTATTAATGGGAAAACCCACGGCAGCTTCCGTTGCTTCAGACGATTTAGAAGTAGCAAAAAAAGTACAAAGAGCATGCTCAGTCCAAAGCAAATTCAGACTTTATACAAACAAAGATGTAATCGGCGTTGAGCTTGGCGGAAGTTTAAAAAACGTCATAGCAATAGCCTCAGGATTTGCTCATGCCATGGATTTGGGTGACAACTGTGCCGGAGCACTTTTAACCAGAGGAATGGCAGAAATAGTCAGAATAAGCATAAAAATGGGTGCAAGTCCGTCGACTTTATACGGTCTTTCAGGAATGGGAGACTTGATTGCAACTTGCTCCAGCCCAATGTCCAGAAACTACACAGTTGGTTCAATGCTAGGCAAAGGCAAAAAAATTGACGACATCCTAAACGAACTTGGTTCCGTAGCCGAAGGGGTCAAAACTTCAAAAGCGGTCTGCGAATTAGCCAAAAAACTGGGAATTGAAGTTCCAGTCTCAAGTGCAATTTTTGAAGCGGTTTACACAGACATTACTCCAAAAGATTTACTTGATAAACTTATGAACAGAGAACTTAAAGAAGAAGAAAATTACCTATAATGTTGTTGGGTTGGAAAACCCAACCTACGCGTTTGTTTTTATAGTATAATATATTTAGAGACAATCAAAGGAATTTATGAAACACGCTGTTAGATTAATTAAAAACACTTTCCATCCGCTTCAAGTGCCGGAATCGTTGGAAATTGAACACGGACAAATGGTTTTGGTCAGAACCGAAAAAGGCGAAGAAGCTTTAAAGGTTTTTATTGTTAACTCAGAAATTGCCGCACAGTGGGAAAAAGCAATGCCGGAAGCTCTAACTGTTATAAGAACTTTATCACAAAGAGACCTACAAACTCTCGACGAAATCAAAAAAGAAGAAGTTGAGTCATTTTTCAAGTGCCAAGAACTCGTCAAAAAACATAGACTGGGAATGAATCTAGTTCAGTGCAGATTGACTTTTGACAGAAAGAAAATAACTTTTTATTACACAGCCTCAGAAAGAGTAGATTTTAGAGAACTTTTAAAAGATTTAACACAAACTTTCAAAAGAATAAGAATTGATTTAAGACATATTGGAGTAAGAGACGAAACCTCCATAATTGAAGGAAACGGCATTTGCGGAAAACCTTTTTGCTGTTGTTCTTTTTTAAGAAAATTTGAAACAATCAACGTCAAACTTGCAAGAGACCAAGGTATGCCAATAGCTCCGGGAAAAATATCAGGAACTTGCGGAAGATTGCTTTGCTGTTTGAATTATGAATATTCAAATTACATTGAGGCTGCTAAAAGCATGCCTCCTGTGGGTTCAGCCGTTATGACCCCTGATGGTTTGGGAAAAGTCTTCTCAATAAAAATTCTAACCGATAGTGTTTCTGTCAAAATGGAAGACGGCAAAAGAAAAGACTACGCCAAAAGCGAAATCGAAATGGTTGATGCAGATGTGAACGTAGAACTTGACGCTCCTACTGAAGTTATTACCTACGTTGAAGAGGGCGAAACCGTAGACCTCAAACAACTTGAGGACGACAGAAACAGCTCAACTGGAAACGTTTAAATTCTAAAATAACAAACAAAGATTTAGCCTTCTTTATATAGTAAAGAAGGCTAAATCTTTTTATCTTAAAGTCTATTTACGCTATATCTTCTTCTTTTTCAACCACTTTAGATTTAGTCGGAAGTTGAAGCACTCCGGTATTATTCCTATTTTTTACAGCCTCAGCCGTTATAACAAGTTTTTCTAAATTATCCTTAGAAGGAGCATCATACATAACATCGAGCATAATTTCTTCAACAATAGAACGCAAAGCTCTTGCACCTGTTTTTCTTTTGATTGCTTCTGATGCAATCAAATCGATGGCTTCAGTTTCAAATTCTAACTCGACTCCGTCCATATCTAACAAGCATTTATACTGTTTCAATACAGCATTTTTAGGCTCTGTTAATATCATTTTCAAAGTCTTTTCGTCCAATGCGTCAAGAACAGCATAAATAGGAACACGGCCGATAAATTCTGGAATCAAACCAAATTTTAACAAATCTTCCGGCTGCAACTTTTTCAAGATACGAGAAGTAACTGCTTCTTTTTCTGCTTTAGTAGCTGCCTTAGAACCAAATCCAACCGAAGACCCATCATCAGTACGTCTTTCAACCATTTTGTCCAGTCCGACAAATGCACCGCCAACAATAAACAATATATTGCTTGTGTCAATTTGAATAAATTCCTGATGAGGATGTTTTCTTCCACCTTGAGGCGGAACATTAGCAACCGTTCCTTCAATCATTTTTAACAAGGCTTGCTGAACACCTTCTCCACTTACATCTCTGGTAATAGAAGTATTTTCAGATTTGCGGGCAATTTTATCGATTTCGTCGATATAAATTATTCCACGTTCTGCTTTTGCAGCGTCATAATCAGCATTTTGATACAATCTGAGCAAAATGTTTTCAACATCGTCTCCCACGTATCCTGCTTCTGTTAAAGTCGTCGCATCAGCAACAGCAAAAGGAACGTCCAACATTTTTGCAAGTGTCTGAGCAAGTAAAGTCTTTCCGCTACCGGTTGGACCTACAAGCAAAATATTTGATTTTTGAATTTCAACGCCGTTATTTTTGTCATTGGCTTTGTTATGTTTCAACCTTTTATAATGATTATAAACAGCAACAGACAGAACTTTTTTTGCATCGTCTTGACCAACAATATGTTCGTCTAAATGAGCCTTAATCTCGGCTGGTTTAGGAATTGGTTTTTCTGTCGGTAAAGAATCTTTCTCCGAAGAACCGTCTTTATCTTTGTTTTCAAAAAACTCTTCGTCTAAAATTTCATTACAAAGCTCGACGCACTCATCGCAAATATAAACCTCAGGACCTGCAATTAATTTTTTAACTTGGTCTTGGGTTTTACCACAAAATGAACATTTTAATCTACTATCGTCGTGTTTTGACATCGTTTTCTCCTAATTAGACTCTTTCAAAATTTCTCTTGAAACAACCTTATCAATCATGCCATATTCCAAAGCCTCGGTAGGCGTCATAATATAATCTCTGTCAGTATCTTTTTCAATCTTTTTAAGGGATTGGCCAGTATTTGTAGCCAAAATTTCATTCAAAGATTTTTTAATTCTTATAATCTCAGCAGCCTGAATTTCTATATCAGTCGCTTGACCTTGTGCACCGCCCAATGGTTGGTGAATAAGAACTCTTGAATGAGGAAGAGCCATTCTTTTTCCTTTTGTACCTGCTGCAAGAAGAAAAGCACCCATACTTGCTGCTTGACCCAAACAAATCGTACTTACGTCAGATCTAATATGTTGCATTGTATCATAGATTGCAAATCCAGCAGTTACGCTACCGCCAGGACTGTTAATGTATAACATAATATCTTTTTCAGGATTTTCACTGTCCAACAATAACAATTGGGCAACAATTAAATTTGCGACCATATCGTCAACCGGTGTTCCTAAAAATATAATTCTTTCTCTTAACAATCTTGAAAAGATATCAAAAGAGCGTTCGCCCTTGCTTGATTGCTCTATTACTACTGGTACAAAACTCATCTTCTTTTCCCTTTCTTATCCAAATATAATTATATCACATTTTTATTTTTTGCTTTTCGCTTTTTCTTTTTTTACCTTAAGTTCAACTGTATTATTATCTACCAAAAACTGGTTTACTTTTTCATTCAAAGCTTGTTGAGACAAGGAGTTTAGAATTTCAGGATTCTGTTGAACTTGTTTCAACAAATCAGCTCTGGACATATGATAAGAAGCTTCTACTTCTTGAAGTTTTTTGTCTAAATCTTCAGGAACAACTCTAAGATTTTCCTCTTTAGCAATTTTATCGATAACTAAAGAATTTTTGATTCTGACTAAAGCTTCTTCTTTTAAACTATCCAAAATGGCATCTTGACCTTGAGATTCAAGTACTTTTTCCCATTCGAACCCTTGAGCTGCAAGTCTTTGCTTATATTCTTCAAGTAAAGATACAGATTCTCTGTCTATCATTGATTGTTGAATATCTACTTTAACATCTTTAAGAACTTTTTCAAAAATTGCATTGCTTGCATTTTTCTTGTTCTCTTTTTCTCTATTAGCTTCAAGATATTTTTGAATATCTTCTTTTAAATCGTCCACAGTCTTAAATGGACCTGTTTTTTGTGCAAATTCATCATTCAATTCAGGTAAAACCTTTTCTTTAATTTCTTTAATTTTGATTTTGAAAACAGCAGGTTGCCCAGCTAATTTTGGCTCGTGATATTCTTTAGGAAAATCAACTGTAATTTCAAATTCATCGCCAATTTTTTTACCAATCAACTGCTCGGCAAAGCCCGGGATAAAGTTTGAGTTAGCCAAATCTAATGAATAATCTTCAGCAGCTCCACCTTGAATTTTTTCACCATTTGAAGAACCGTCAAAATCTATCAAAACTACGTCTGAAACTTTTGTTGGTCTATCTACAACCAACTCAGAGGTTGAATGCTGTTGCAATAATCCATTCAAAGATTTTTCTAAAGCGTCTTCAGGAATTACGTAATCTTCAGCTTCGATTTTAAAATTTTTATACTCACCCAAAGTCACTTCAGGTCTAAGTTCTACCTTTGCAACGACTTTTAAATCCTCTCCCAAGTTGAAATCATAAGATTCAACATATGGTTGAGAGATTATATCTAATTCATTTTTTATAATAACATCTTGAAAAGCCTTCGGCAATAAACCTTCTAGAGCTTCATGTTTAATTCTTTCAACTCCAACATGCTTTTCAACTAAATTTCTTGGAGCTTTCCCTTTTCTAAACCCGGCGATGTTAACATATTCGGAAATCTTTTTTGCTGCCTTATTATACTCACCTGCTGCGTCTTTTGCAGGAATTTCAATGTTTAATTTAAGGACATTATTTTGTTCTTTTTCTAAAGTTACTTTCATATCATCACCTTTTTTGTTCTATACCAATTGATGGCAAAAAGCAATTTTTCACCTTCGCAATAATTATACCCCAAAAACAATAATAAATGCAAGCAGAAAAGTGAAACGTGAAAGGTGAAATGTTTCAACGCACAGCCCAAGATTTGTTTGATGAGCAAGCTCATCAAACAAAAACGTTCTTTATGCGAGAGTGCTAGCTCGAGCTTGCCCCCGGCAGGGAAAAGAGTGTTTTCTCTTTTTGGGTTACTTTTTTCTCTTTCTTCGATAAAAAAGAGAAAAAAGTGACATCGATAATTTTTTTTAGTCTTTCACTCAATAAAAAGTAAAGCGGATTTTTCTTTCAGAAAAATCCGCTTTACTTTTTATTATTTTATCTATCTGCCGCCGCTACCGCCGTAAGTGAAAGAATTTTTCAAATTACTTTCAAACATTGCGTCGCAAGATTCCATTTCTTTTTCAACCATTTTTAATTTTTCTTGATATTCATTCATTTGCATATCTAGTTTTTTCTCTAAAAGATTCAATCTTTCTTTTCTTTGCTCTAATTGTTTTACAACAGGATTTTCCGGATCCAAATCAGTTCCTGCATTCAAAAGATCGCTGACTGATTGAGATAGCCCCATTTTTGATTGGGAAATCAATTGCATTTTGAACTCTAACTCATTTCTATAAGCTAGGAGATATTGTTTTCTAATTGATGCTGAGATTAAACCCATTGTTTTTTCCTTATCTGACTTCGTTTATCTTTTTACCTTTTAGAAAGGCATGTTCGTTATTTTCTGCTATTAACGACTCCATTTTTCTAAGCTGGTCATTGTGATAATGTAGTCTGTACTGGGACAATTTAAGTTTCTTTTTCATCGTTAAAAAGTCCTTGATTATTTCAACAAATCCTGAAGACATAGATGCAAGAGGGTTTTTTCTGATTAAAAACGATTTTGCGAAACCTAAGAAGTTCATGAATCTGTGGAAGTCTGTCTCTAAAGTTTTTTGGAACACCGTAATACTCCTTTTGTGCTTTATAGACCTACATGGATATAAAAACATATAACAAGAATAAATTGCTCAAACAATAATAAAGCTCTTAACATGTCTTAACTATCTACAGTCTATTTTATCACCCGTAACACTTTGAAAAAAAAGAGTTTTCTTCTTCTCCAAATCATTCATCGGCATAACTTGTTTAAACTTTATAGAATTGGACTCTTTTAACCAAAGATTGCAATAAAAATTTACAATCTTACTCATGGTTGTAACAAAAATATTCTTTTTGAAAATATCATTAAATAATGTTCTTGCATATGTTCGAAACATTTTTTATATCCTTAACAATGAAATAGAGTCTTTGATTAAATTGTGAACAACAGTTAAAAATCTATTTGATAATTCCTCTCTATAAGTTTTGAATAGATTTACTGTCAGAATCTATTTGTTCTTTCAACATTTTTTTGACGACGTCCCCTTGGGTATCAAGCATCTTACAAACCGTTTCGATATTTTTTACTTTATTTGTAAGTATAACGTCGGCGTTCGCGGTGATGTTTCCGGTAACTCGTTGATAAGCAGAGAGTGCCGCCGAACTTGTACCTTGCATTAAATTACCCATGACAATTGCCGGAAGACCATATGAACCCATATAAGGAGCTGCAGCTTGCATAATTCCGCCCCAACCTGCGACCACTCCTGCAAGAGGGAGAACAAAATTGGTACCACCATAACCATAACCATTTGTTGTACCTAATCCGTAGGCTGCTGCACTTGCAACATCAGCGATTCCGCCGACACTGGAAGCATAACCTGTTGCACCACCATCTCCAATACCACTCATAGTTCCAAAGCCTGACAACAAAGATGATGCACCGCCTGTGGAATAATCCGTTAAACCGTCATAAATAGAAGACGCACCACTAGGGAAGCCCGAATAATTACCTAAATTCCCAATTCCAAAAGCTGAATATCCACCATTAGTAACACCTGTTCCTCCGCTAGTAGGAGACCAATAAGAAGTACCTGGAATATTCATAGCAGTTGAGCCGCCCATTGTTGACATGAAAGAGGATGGGGCGAACAATCTGGCAATTTGTGTTAATGCACCGCCTGCTTGCTCAAAACCACTACCGGAAGAAGCTGAACCGGAAACAGTTATATCACGTAATCTGTCATAAGTTTCAAACAATTGAGCTTTAGCATCTGAACTTGCAGCCCCGAATTTGTTTGATATAACTAAATAACTATCGTACTTATAAGACATTATTACCTCTCGGATTAATAGTAAACAGTAAATTGTGCATAGGCACATCCCATTTGCTATTTACATTTACCATTTACTCATTTACTATTTACCTTTTATTTATGAAGAGAACGTTTTGAAGGTACTTTCGATGTTTTTATCAATTACCTTTTTAACTGCGTCCATTTCTGTTGAAAGAGCTGACTGCTCAGTATCCAGCTGTTTTAAATGCAATTCAAGAGTTCTATCTTCCTGCTGAATAACTGCAGTTTTTGCGTTTATATCCTCAACTTGTTTTTGATAGTTATTAGTATCATAAGTATATTTATTCATTGCATCATTGTAAGCGTTTTGGTCTGTTGCAGAAGTTGTGTTAAGTGGAAATTCAGTATTAGGAGTTGATTCCAGATTAATGGAAGACATTCTGCCTGTAGAATCACTTTGGATATAAGCCTTTTCGGTAGTTGAAATAGGGGTATCAATATTGGCTGCATAATAAAGATTCATTGCAGTTTGAGGAGTTGTGCCACTGGCTATAGATGCAGCCATATCTGCTTGACATACATAGTAGGTTTTACCACCACTTTGATAACTATAAAGCTCAGCTGGAGTATGACCGCCTGTTGATTTATAAGCTGCGGCTACACCTGAAGTAGGGTTATCAGTGGCAATTTGAGCCACGGCCGCACCGTCTGTTGCCGCAACGTAAGGAGTTGTTTTAAGATTGTTAATCCAATACTCGCCACTTGTAAGGGCGACTTGAGGATTTGTTTTTACCTGATTAATTCCTTTATAAAGTGATTCAGTGTGAGAATGCGTAACAGTATAGTTATAATTCGCATCACCAGCAAGAGGCACCGGATTAGTCATTGTTTCTGTGTTAAACCCGTCACTAAAAGTGTATTGGACAGTTGTAAATTGTTCAGTACTTGGCGGAGTCGGAACATTCAATGACATTAACTGATTAAACAGTCCTGCACTCTGATTGGCTAAAGCCGTACGTTGTTGGTTAATCTGTTGACCCTCGTACTCAGTATTGGTCTTTCTTGCGGTTAAACCTAAATATCTTGCCTGTGATGCTGCCATTCCCATAGTTTTGTTCTCCTATTTATTCTTCTTGATTAGTTCTATACTTCCTATTTAAGGTTATTTTTCTGAAAGTCAACTTTCGTTAAAATAATAGTCTCTAACTATATTATACGGCATGTACCTGCCAATATTTGGCATTTTTATTAAAAATCATCTATATGGGTGAAGGGTTTCCATCCTTTTATCATTTACCAATTATAATTTACCATTCCCACTTGACATGCAAACGCTTTATTTATATCCTATTTAATATAGCTGATGGTCGCTGAAAAATTTTTATTTATTTATTTATTGTGTATAAGTATGGTGGGGGATTTAATGAACTACGAAAAAAGCAATATTCTTTTACTATTGGAAGAAAAGACGGGCGTCTATGGAGACCGTGTTGCACTTGGGATAAAAACAGCCCTGGGTTGGAAAGAATTTACCTACAAAGGAATTGGACTGCTGTCAAGAAAACTTGCAAATTATTTAATTGAAGATATTCAGGTCAAAAAGGGCGACAGATTAGCCATTTTATCAGAATCAAAGCCCGAATACGGAGCTTGTGTTTTTGCTTCAATTATGGCAGGAATGGTGACCGTTCCTCTAGATATAAAACTTACAAAATACGAACTAAAATCGATTCTGTCAGACTGTTTACCAACTGTAATTTTAGTTTCTCAAGATTACATCGAAAAAGCACTTGAACTTCAAAAAGAAATCCATTCAATTAAACACATTATTGTTATTGATGAACCGACTTATAACCTAAATCTACCTTGCCTATACACTTTACCAAACAGATACGAAGGCAAGTGGCGACACAGAAGTTCTAAAGCAACTGCTTTTATTATCTACACCTCAGGTACAACAGGGGCACCGAAAGGGGTAGAAATTTCGTTCAGAAACATGCTCGCACAGCTTAATGATATTGAACTAGTCTTGCCAAGGTTCTTTGACCCGAATGAAGGAGTTTCAGTCCTTTCAATTTTACCAATGAATCATTTATTTGAATTAACGGTTGGCTTTTCAGCATTTATGTACATTGGCCTTTCGGTTTACTACACCCAAAGCTTAAAACCAAAAGATATTTTAAGCATAATGCGTGAAAAAGGCATCCAATTTATGATTGTAGTTCCTGCATTCCTAAAACTTCTAAAAGCAGGCATTGAAACTGAAATTAACAACGGACCTAAAATTAAAAAAACAATATTTAACATAATGTATAAAATAGCAAAACACACGCCTTCTTATAGATTTAGAAAATTATTGTTCAAAAAAATCCATGACAAATTCGGTGGAAAATTCAGCGGATGCGTTGCTGGGGGAGCACCACTAGATAGTGCCGTGGGAGAATTCTTTGATACAATCGGAATAAAAGTTTATGAAGGGTACGGGCTTTCCGAAACAAGTCCTGTGGTGTCTGTAAATATAGATGGTGTCGTTTCTTCAGTCGGAAAGCCACTAAACAGTTTTGAATCTAAAATTGACCCTAACACAGATGAAATAATGCTTAAAGGTCCGGCGGTTATGAAAGGATACTACCATCAACCCGAATTAACCTCAGAAGTTATAGACCCTGACGGTTGGCTTCATACTGGAGATATGGGAAAAATCGATAAAAAAGGTAATATTTTTATTACCGGAAGAATAAAAAATATGATAGTACTAAGCGGCGGAAAGAAAGTTTTTCCTGAAGAAGTAGAATCTGTTTTAGAAAAAAGCCATTATTTTAGCGAGGTTTGTGTCTTGGGAGTTTCAAGAGCAGGTGGGACAAAAGACGGAACAGAAGACATCGCTGCTGTTATAGTTCCAAAAGACGATTTACTAAAGAAAGTGCCTGACGATAAAGAACTAAATCGAATTGTCAGAGAAGAGGTTAAGTATCTTTCTAAACAACTTGCATCTTACAAACGACCTATTAATATAATAACCCAAAGAGATCCGCTTCCAAAAACAACAACGAGAAAAATTAAAAGAAAAGACGTAAAAGAGCTTATAGCTGGGTAAACAGCGAACGGTGAACAGTAAACGGGACGAAGTAAAAGGTGAAAAGAATACGTCGTTGCGAGGAGCTTAAGCGACGAAGCAATCCAACCTCGGAAACTTAAAACGTCAATCAACCTGTTCACTCACACTCAAAAACCCTCTTTACTTTTTTAACACTTTGTGATAAAAATATAAATATCGATAAAATGAAACCAAAAACGTAGTACGATTATAGCATTTGCGGATTATTCAATATCCTCACTTCGTTCGGGCTACGGCTAATGGAGGAATGCCAGAGTGGTTTATCGGAGCAGTCTTGAAAACTGTCGTACGTTCGCGCGTACCGTGGGTTCGAATCCCACCTCCTCCTTTTTAAAATCCTTAACGCAAGTTGGGGATTTTTTGTATTAGGAGGAGGGGTATTCGAACCAAGTTTGTTTTTTGACAAAAAACAAACGGGTATCAATCGCTAAAGCGCCATCCTGCCTCGTACGGCTCGCGTTTTTTGCTCTTTTTGGGCTCGCCTACGATGCAAGAGAATCCCACCATTTTTCCATACAAAACGCAGTTTTGTCAGTGGGTTCGAATAACCACCTCTATTAGCCGTAGACCGAACACTCTGCCGAGCAAAATGTCCTGTGAACATTTTGTGAGAGGTAGAGGATAATATACAGCTTTCGCATCTCTAATAAGTATTACAAACAAAAATAGCTAAGCATAACAGAAAAATTATTGGTGCAGTAGTGACTGCACCCTACAGACTAATTCACATATAAAATAGCCTCCATATTATCTATACATTGTAATAGTATTAATTAAAATAAATATCTACTATCATTTTTATACAATATTATTCGTAACAAATGAAAGGAAACGTATGGACGAAATAGAAAGTAAAAAATTATCCGAGCTTGCCTGTCAGATATCAGGTATGGCATTTGTGCTAAAAGGATATTGCGAAAATTTTGAAGAAGATATATCCGAAATTGCAAATTTGATCGAGTTCACAAAAATTTTAAGCGGAATAACTAATAAATTATTTAATTTACTATAGTTATTGTGGGATTTTACTCTTTCCCACTTGTATACTTCCCACTTATATGTTATAATAAAATTAAAGATATAATCGGAGACAAAAATATGGCTTTACCTAAAAAAAATTCAACGAAAAATACTGATTGGATAGAAACACACTGCAATGGTAAAAAAGCAACACAGTATTCCACACTAAGTGAAGCAATCATTGCCACCAAAAATTTAAGAGTGGACGCAAAAAGAAGACTCGCACTTGGAAATTTTATTCCCGATGAGGTGAGTTCTTATGATGCGGAAATCAAAGAAAATGGAGTTATTATCCTTCATCCGAAGGTCGAAATACCAGCCGAAGAACTTTGGCTATTTAAAAATCCAGAAGCATTGGCGTCAGTTAGAAGAGGGTTTGATGATTTGGCAAACAAGAGATTTGTAGAATTAGAAGAAGATTTTTGGGACGACATAGAGGAATAGAATGTATTATTTAATTTATCTTAAAGAAGCAAAAGAAAACCTTGCCAAATTAAAAAAACAGGAGCAACTTGAAAAACTAAAAAAAATCAAATCAGCACTTAATAAACTTCAAGAAAACCCAAGACATCCTGGATTACATACACATAAATATAATTCTTTTAAAGGTCATAATAGTGAGGATGTTTTTCAATCTTATGTTGAAAATAGAACACCTAGTGCTTTCAGAATATTTTGGGTATACGGGGAAGAAAAAAGCGTAATAATTATTCTTTCCATAACTCCTCATCCGTAATTTTTTATGTTAATATAGACATTATGAACACTATCAAACTAACAAAAATGCAAGGGCTGGGAAACGATTTTGTAATCGTGGATTATTCCGAATTTGAAAAAGCTAATATGTCTATGGCCGAATTGGCCCTAAAATTGTGCGACAGAAATTTTGGCGTCGGAGCTGACGGGATGATTATTCCGAACTTAAACCCGACAGTCCAATTTCTTGAAGGCCCTGAAAAAAAATCTATTTCGTTTACTCCCGATATAGGCTGGTATTTCTACAATTCAGACGGCACGACCGCACAAATGTGTGGAAACGGCATCAGATGTTTTGCAAAATACGCTAAGGATAAAAAACTTATCTCCAGAAACAAGTTCACAGTTGAAACCCTCGCTGGAATTATTGTTCCTGAAATTTTAGATGACGGAACAGTAAAAGTAAACATGTCAAAACCGATATTGGAACCTGCCAAAATACCTTTCAAGGGGGAATGCGATTCACCCTCGCCCCTTGCGGGAGAGGGCAGGGTGAGGGGTGTCCTTAATTACAACTTACAAATCGAAGACAAAACCTTTAAACTAAACGCCGTTTCAATGGGAAATCCTCACTGCGTAATTTTCACTGATGGAAGTGAAGATTTACTCGAGATGGCAAAAATTTACGGCCCAAAAATCGAAAACCACCCATTATTTCCTGAAAAAACAAACGTGGAGTTTATAAAAGTTCTATCCAAAACAGAGATGAATTTGAGGGTTTTTGAACGTGGTTGCGGAATAACTTTGGCCTGCGGAACAGGTGCTTGTGCCAGCGTCGTGGCTGCAATTTTAAATAACTTTACAGAGGGTAAAGTCAAGGTAAACCTCCTTGGCGGGTCTCTAACCATTGAGTGGCAAGGGTCTTTGGCAGATCCGAATTATGATGTTTATATGACAGGCCCAGCCGATTATGTATTTTTTGCGGAATACATATTGTAAAAATTTTGTTTATGTTAGTATTTAAAAACAGTCGAGTACAAAAGGAGAATAAAATTGAAAAACTATGAATTATTAACAGTATTTAAACCAAATTTAGACGTAGATGAAATAGATAAAGCTATTGCTAAAATAGAAGAAAACGTTTCAACTTTCGAAGGCAAAATCCTTAACGTTGACAAAATCGGACGTAAAAGATTGGCTTATGACATTCTAAAAAATAGAGACGGATTTTTCACAACATTTATGATGACAATCCCTGCGGACAAAATCACCGAATTCAAAAGACAACTAAAGCTTAACGATTCTATTCTAAGAATTATGTTTGTGGAAATTGCAAAAACAAAAGTTGCGAAGTAGGAGCAAAAGTTATGACAATAGCAAAAGCAACAATAACAGGGACTGTATACAGAACTCCAGAAAAACGTTTTACGACAAATAACGTAGCGGTTTCTGCTTTCGTTTTGGATATCGGAGAAAAAGACGAAACACTCATTCGAGTAATATCAAAAAAAACCGTTTTGGATGACCTTGTTTCAACTTTTAACAAAGGTGACAAAGTTTTGGTAGAAGGACGTCTTCAAGTTGCAGTCGCAAAAATGGATGACGGTTCTGAACGCAAAATTTATGAGATAGACGCAAATGCTATCGAAAAAATGAATGGTTCGATGAGTGGTTCCGGACAATCTGCGAAAAGCAGCAAAAATGAAGAAATTGTAAAATTCGCACAAGAAGAATTCTCAGACGAATTAATTGGCGAAGACGAAATACCTTTCTAAAGACAACAGATAAATTAATACAAATAAGGAGTATACAAAACAATGGCAAGAGAAAATCCAAAAGACAAAAAGAACAAAAGTTGCAGTTTTTGTGCTGATAAAGTAGACTTTATCGACTACAAAGATGCAGTAAAATTGAAAAGATACCTAACTGAAGCAGGAAAAATTATTCCAAGACGCGTTACAGGAAATTGTGCAGCTCACCAGAGAATGGTTGCTGTTGCTGTTAAACGTGGAAGAGAAGCTTCTATTATCAGCTACGTATTTGATTAATTATAAATTGTAAAGGGCGACCAAATGGAAAAAATAACTATTAGATCTGACCGAAAAGAAGATTATACATTCAGCTACAAAGGTGAAGATGTTGTTCTTAAAGCCGGCAGTATTATCAGTATCGCAAATGGTTTGAACGAAATTATGTTACCAACTTGCTCAATGAAGATTATTAACAACTTAATTGTCATCAAAGATGATGTTAAATAATTAAATTTACAAATAAAAAAGAGCGGATTTTGATTTTATCAAAATCCGCTCTTTTTTATTTATGCGAGGAAGCAAGCCAGTGCAGTAGTAACTGCAACCTACTTCGCTTTTAATCTTTAACAAACTTGACTTCATATCCGAGAATTTTGGCAATAATCTGGCATTCTTTTAAAGTCAGAGTGTCTCTCGTTAATTTCCCGTTAATACTGTCTCTTGTATATTTTTTACCGATTATTTCTGTCATTTTTTGTGCGAGTTCTTTTACAGAAATCTTATGCAATACCATTAATGATCTTATATAACTTCTATTATCCATAAAATCAGTATAGAATACTTGACAAAAAAATAAAAATATTTTATTATATGTGTTTTTGTCGACACATATAAATCTTTAGCAACACACATTTTTATATATGTTTACATTAAGGGAGAACAATGCAAAACACAAACTTAAATGACTTTATCGTTGATATTTTACAAGATTTTTGCGAAATAGAAAGCATGATGAAAGTTTTAAAAAATGCTATTAACAACGAAAATGACGGAATCACTATGACAGATGTCGAAAATACTCTTGAAATAATTGTAGCAAAGATTTCCAATTCTACAGGTTCACTTCATAAATACATTGATGATACCTTTGAATAAATATTATCTCTTTATGACGGTGCGTGGAAAGCACCCTACTTTACTATCCCCTCGGCCCTTGCGGGAGAGGGTTAGGGTGAGGGGTTCTTAAATAAGTAGGTTGCAGTCACTACTGCAACAGCAACGTTTTGGTGCACAATACTTTGTGGCAAAACAGTATACGTAGAATACACCACGCCCTGCTTTATGACGGTGGGTTAGTAAACCCACCCTACTTTATTAACCCTACTCGCAAACCTATGCAATCTCATTTTTGCCTTTGGACTTGATTTCTTCAAGCACTTTTGCAACGAAATCATCAATCTCAAAAACGCCAATCGGGCCTTTGCCACGAGCTCTGAGTGCAACTGAATTTGCTTCAATCTCTTTATCGCCGATTACAGCAACGTAAGGAATTTTCTTATCCTGAAGGGCTTCTCTGATTTTGTAATTCATACTTTCAGAACGGTCGTCAAGTTTTACTCTAATTCCTTCTTCGTTTAATCTGTCATAAACTTTTTGGGCGAAATCTACATGTTTTTCGTTGCTGATTGGAACGATACAGACTTGAGTAGGAGCAAGCCAAAGTGGGAAAGAGCCTGCGTAGTGCTCAATTAAAATCCCCATAAATCTTTCCATTGAGCCAAAAATTACTCTGTGGAGCATTATAGGAGTTTTCAATTGGCCGTCTGAATCTTGATACTTAATACCAAATCTCTCAGGAAGGTTGAAATCCAACTGAATTGTAGAACATTGCCAAGTTCTGCCGATTGCATCTTTCACCTTAAAGTCGATTTTAGGGCCGTAAAACGCTCCGTCACCTTCGTTTATATCATATTTTAGGCCTTTAATGTCTAATGCCTTTTTCAAGCCTGCTTCTGCTT
>Ga0302271_10002338_pt1 | contig 17181 bp, 6 predicted proteins | sample III_Bog_N1_1_FD_198767 | JGI IMG/M metagenome (GOLD analysis project Ga0302271, IMG submission 198767) | Peat permafrost microbial communities from Stordalen Mire near Abisko, Sweden - III_Bog_N1_1 | ecosystem: Environmental > Terrestrial > Soil > Wetlands > Peat | place: Sweden: Abisko...
GGATCGTAGAAATGTTGTTCCTTATTGGGCTGCTCGTTTTCATGGGATTCACTGGTAGATGAAGGTTGATTATCAAACTAAACGAAGTCGTGCTTCTACTGAAGATTATTCATCTCGAAGAGACCTGGTTTAATCTCCCAAATGAGAGTAATTGAGCTCATGCATGGGAAATTTTTTGATTTGAAAATTTAATTAATAATTTTCATATCTTCGCTGCCTGTTTAGTGGGTTTATTTATTAATTCTCCAAAACTTTACATTCAAAAGAGACAGAGATTAAAATACAAGAAAGGACTAATCAATGTGAGCTTAGTTTCTCTTCATTGAATTTTATGATTTTTCCGCAGAGTTAGAATTTTTTGTATCTGCAGCTCTAGAAATTATCCTGTAATCTGGTACAATCTTCTTCTTCCAATTTCTTATCAGTTTGGTATCAACTTCGAGTTATGGAATTAGTCAATTTCTAATGTGCTTTTTCACCATTTTTTCAACAACAAAAAATTATTATTTTTAACTTCGAGTGTCTCTAATTTTTTTCCCTTCAATTTCATTAATGATTTAAAAAATAATAATAATAATAAAATTAATAATAATAATAATAATACAAATTATTTTAAAAGTATTAATCTGTTTAAATCAATTTATTCTAAAATAATAATTAAGACTTCAGAGGTAAACAAGAGTTAAAGGTTCAAATTACATTCTATTCTCAAAAAGCTAGAAAAGAAATAAGCCAAAATACAGATACAAGAAACAATTGATAAAAAGTTTTCAAAACAATAATAATAATCTCATTTCATGGTATTTATTTATTACATTCACTGTAAAATTCCTTCATATCTTTTTAATAATTTCTTTAACATCACATTCTAGTGTAGATCATTTCACACTTTTGTGAAAATCAGTATTTTCAGGAAAATCCCTTAATTATAAAAAGAGGATTCATAGGGTGGGGAGAGGAGGGAGAACATTTGCAGATTATCAAAAGCCAATTCGTTAATTATGAATAATAGCAGAAGAAAATTTCAGCAAATCAATTGAAAAACACAAAGATTGAAGATTGATTTTTTTGATTCACATATGTCTGAAGAGACAAAGTCGTAATTTTTAAGAACTTCTTCACAGTTGAGTTCGTTATCGCCTTCGCTGTAGCATATCAACGTAGAATAAACATAAAAATATCCTTGCGTCTAGCTGTTTCGCACAATTTGTCTCCTTGGAATAACTCAATCAGTCTTTTTCTCATTCTTCGATTCTCTATCTCTTAAATCATCAACTTCTCTTTATTTCGACATAGCTGAATGCTGTATATGGATACTCATCTTTATCACTGGACATTTCAAACCAGTATCCTAAAATTTTACTTTTTTCGCAATTCCACTACTAAAAACATTGTATTCTGTGCATTACTACTTCCCTAATCTTGAAGAAACCTACTCTGAGAATGATAACTATTCCGCAATAATAGTCTACTGTTTCATTCATTTTATTCAAATAATTCTAACTTCCCTCACTATTAAGAATAATTTGCTACGCCTGTTAGCTCTGAACATCTCTATCATCTATTTTTTTATCTATGTGCTATTTTTTTCCTTGGGAGAACATGCAGATATTCTAGGAGTAAGTGCAGTAATTGGCCTATGTGCTATAAATATTTCACTGTATTTTTCTGATATCTCTAAGAAAGCTTCTATTGTAGAACACTTGCAGCTGCTGAAATAACTCAATGGCTGGAGGACACTTCTCTATGAAGTGTTCCCGCTAGGTGTTGTCATAGCGAAATAGCCGTGTGATGATGAAAAAAGCTTAAGTGTAATTTATTCAAATCAAGCTTGCCATGAGATTCTAAAATGCGCAGACAGCCAGATGATAGACGAAGAGCTCAAGAGAATAGTCGTGGATTCACCGAAAAGTTAAATGTCTGAGGGATATCACTCTCCAACTAAAAATACAAGGTAAACGAATGAAAATAATAAGGCAAACCATTATGAAGAAAATTATTATTAAATAGTAGAGAAATTTATGAATTTTTACATGGGTGCATATGTCTGAAAAGCTTTGGTTTTTGGTAGTTTAATTTAAGGAATCTGATTTTCTGGGTTGAGGTTATAGCTAATTTAGAAGGGGGGGGGGGGGGGGGGGAGTGGGATAATCATGATCAGAGATTGTTCTGAGTAATATTCCCCCACCTTATCTCCCCGTTTGTATTTTTCCGAATGATTAAATTATGTTCAAGTCCTCCTTACACATAAGAAATGCACCTTTCTTTTATATTTTACAGTTAATTCAATCAACAACTCAACACATACAATTTCAGTTATTTTTTTAATTCTTTTTCTTATTTTGTGTTATCTACAATTTAGCTTGAACAAGATGTTCCTGCGTAGATCAGAGAGTGAAAAGAAGAATAGATGCCTTTTCGAAGATATTCTTAGGTATTTTTCAGTACCACCAAAAGAACTTGTATAAGATTAAGAATCACCAAAGAAGAAGCAGCTTCAAGCTACTTACATAGCAGTTGGGTGGTATGCGAATGAGTAATAAGAAAAGCAAAATCTGAATATGACCGCTAAGAAAGTTCTCTGGGATAACGAAACCTATTTTGTTATCGTGATTAAAGAAGTCAGTTAGATCACTGTTAATGAACGTCTCTAAGAAATTGATTAATACAAAGACTAATTGTTAGCTTCCGTGACGCATGAATTGAAGACACCATTAAATGGGATTCTATCGATTGTTGAAATGGCTGAGTAAGAAAATGATTTATTCGTTGTAAGAAATTAACTGGAATTGATAAAAAAATCTGGGAAAATGCTGGAGATTATCTTAAATGATATTCTAGATTATTCGAGGCTGTAAAAGCAGAAATTAAGGCTGATAATAACTAAGTTTGATGTCGAGAAAACAGTCGATGAAGTGATAAATCTAGTGCAGATTCAGTTCAGCAAACCTGAAATCGAAATCAAGAAAAACATCGAGATTTAAAATACCCTCATACAATCTGATTCAAATCGGCTCAAATAAATTATCTTCAACCTTCTCACGAATGCTATTAAGTTCACATAAAAGGGATCTATTTCCGTGTCGATATCGCAGTCTTCTTAAGCAGATTGTCTCTCAGTTACTGTTTCAGATACGGGGGTTGGCATCCCACTTTCTCTCTAAAAAAAACTCTTTTAACTTTACGGAACATTTGATCACAGTAAAGGATCAAATCGGCATGGTGTTGGACTTGGCCTGGTCATCACTAAGAATCTCGTTTAGCTGTTAGGTCCTTCAGATCAAATCTTCCTGAAAAGCTAAGTTGGAGAGGGTTCTTCTTTCACATTTGATATTTTCGTGGAATTAACTCTCGACGAGAATTCTTAACTCGAAATGGAAAACGTTGACGAACAAGAAGAGATGAATAACCCAAATAACATCAATAATAACAATACGCTTTAAACTAATGCGTTCATTTCTTGTTTTAACAACATCAACAATAGCATTCATCTTGGTAGTCCAAGAATCAAAGCATAGCTCAACGAATTACAAAACAGCACTATCAGAAACAACAATAATATTTTTAACTCTCGTTAAGCTACATAAGTGTTTGATACAGATTGCCCTTTCGAACAATCTCCAACTATTAAAAACCCATATGCCGACATCTTAATCGAAAATACAAGCTTATCCTTTGGAGGAGCTAAAAGTTCATTTTATCCTCCACCTGAAAAAAAGAACTTTCGTTTGAGACTTGGCTCGCTGCGTCTCCCATCGTAGGTAGCATAGATTCCCCCATATTTCCCTTCTCACAACAAAAAAAATCAGCGAAAATCTACACTTGTTAATCTGGAAAGAACTCCTTCTAGGTATCACATCGATATGAGTGCTTCCTGCATAATTTCAAACACAAATCAACAAATTTTCCCTCCTAGCTAGCAAATATTCAATCCGCATGCGACTAGCAATAATTACTCTTATTTTCACCAGCTGAATAGCAATAATACAGTTAATTTAGGCACTCCAAATAGCTACAATAATACTAATATTCCTAGCAGCAATCAAATATTATTTCACAAGAATTTATCTGCCTATAACAAAAATGCCCCTTCATCACCTGAAATGAGGCCAGCTTCATTCTCATATAACCCTTGTACTCTTCCATTCAAACCTTGCATGGCAACCTCCAAAATGTCTACTCATGCAAGTACTTATATTTAAAATGGTACTTAAACTGCTTCCGAGTTACAGTGCAATCTTCCAATCAAACAGAATTCTTATGAGATATGTTCCAGTCCGATTATTTAATTCACACCAAGCAAAAACAACGAAATTGAGGAGTTTAGCTTAACGGAAACAAAGCAAGTGAAACAAGGAACTGTTTAGGTGCTTGAGTCGATTTTCAAAACTTAAAAAAGAATTCTAATTGTAGATGATACATACATAAACATCACCGTCTTGAGAATGATGCTGGGGAAGAACCCTAATCTTATCATAGAAGAGGCATTTAACGGTTAGCAAGCAATAGATAAAATCGTCGAGTTCAATGAAAGAAATCAGCCTTTTAATCTTGTTTTTATGGATGTAAATATGCCCGTAATGGATGGGCTTTAGGCAATAGAAATAATCAGATAAAAGATCTAAGACAAAGAAATTCAGGATTTGAAAATTGCTGTGTGTTCGGCATTTGATGATCTCTAGAGTAGAATGAAGTGTCTCAGTGTTGGAGCAGACATTCACATTTCTAAGCCAATAAATAAATCTATCATGGAGCAGTAGCTGCTTTAACTGTACAATGATCATTCACTTTGAAATTGATTGGTGAATGTCTTTAAAAGTCCCCCCTAAAGTTTTAACTTTTCAAACTATGGGTTGAAGACGATATTTTGAAAAGATTCTGAGTTTACAATAGCTAACTCTGCAGCAAACCAAACCAAAAACAAAAATACTATTTTTTCCTCCTTAATAAATAACCTAAATCCTCTATTAAATTATTTTTATGCTATGAAAAATCATATGAGTTATTACTTACTATCTTTTATTCTATTATTTTTTATGAATTTTTAGATAAATAATTTTAACTCCCTTTCCAGAATATCATGAAAATAATTAAATAAAGGAGCAAAAAGAGCTTAAAATATATTATTTTAAAAAATACACCTACATTCTCTTAGATATGAAGGGGAGGGAAAAAGATTAATTTGAAATTTCAAAGTACCCAAAATTAAAAAGGATAAGGGTTGGAGGAGACAGAGGGGGAGGGAGGGGAGGGGTATTCTCATCTTATCCAATTTTTCAGTTTAATTTTCTTAACTGAGCTTTTCAAAGGGAAAATCAATCAACTCTTTAGAGAATGACAATACTAAAAGTAATTCATAATTGAGCAAATAAAAATAAAATAGAAAGCAAAAAACAAGAAATCCAAGAGGAGGAAGAATAAAAGGCTGCAATGTGAAAAAATAAAATCAACAAAGCATCTCTTCCTCTCTCTGAATATGCTCCTTCTTTGCCCACGCTCACTTAAATATAAACGCTATCAGTATGAATTTTTAACCATTTCTTGCAAGAGTTTTTAATAAAATAGTTGCCTGTTCGTCGTTCGCCTTGACCAACGTTTTTAAACAGCCCACAATCAAGGCGCCTCATGACAAACTATAACAAACCATGACGCAGGTTAACTTGAATTACTATGACTCTGTATGAGCGTTTTTAAGTAAGCAAGAATGCAAGGGAGCATCATTAATTTTTTACAAAGGATTTTAGTTTTTGCAGTTTTTGAATGCTACACCTTCATGATGAGGAAACAAATATCAAATGTTTTTAAACACAGTTTTTTAAAATCCTCTTTTTTTTCTGCGACTTTTTCACCCTTTCAAAAGGGGCTTTTTCACTATTACAATGAAAAGAGATAACTAACTCATTAAAAATGGCGTAAGATTAGTATTATTCATGTAGTTTTTAAATAGGCTTTCTCTTTGGAATTTTTAAGAGAAAAATAAAAAAGAATCTTTCAAAATAAGAAAATAATTAGAAAAAATATATCTCTCAAAAAAAAAAATGCCAAAATCTTCAAACAACAACTGAATCTCGAAATGATAAGAATGGAAGTATTGTGCAAGTGCAGCTCGTTTTGGAAGTGGAATGGCAGTTTGATTGTTCTACTGCTTTGAAATTATTAGATTTGAAGGAGGGTTAGTTTTCTTATGAAATTCAATAAGATTTAGATCAATAATTTAGGTTGATCCTCCCCTCCCCATTTCTAAATTTTTTCATTGATTCTTAATTGATTATTTATACGATTTAGTAAGACTTTTGTCTGAAGAAGGACTGAATCAGATAAAAATGAGATTCAATAATATCTAACTGTAAGAGTTCTTGACAATTCGGCTTCTGAACGATGACATTCTCTTCGATAAAGGTAAGATTTTAGGATAAAAGAATTTAAAAAGAATATCATTCAATTCATTTATTGTATTGGTATTATTTACATAACTAATCAATTAATTACAAACGCAAGGTATTTCCCACTTAGCTCCAAAAATTAATAATTTTATTCATTTTTAAAATAGATAACTCATAAAGATAACAATAAGGCATGCAACCTATGGTCACAAGATAAAATACAAAAAGAAGTCCTTAAAGATTCAATAAAATTAATGTCAACAACCAACTCTTAAAGAAAATACTACTGAACCTCCATGCATGGCAAAACATGAAAAGAACACAAAGTAATTTATTAATTTCTCACACTTGATCATTTTTTAATTTGACTCTTTTGATTCTAAATAACAAGCACTCAACTGAAAAAATTTTAACTGCTCTCAATTAGTCATCAGCTCCCACCCACTCTCTTAAAAAATCAATGCAATCTTTTTCTTATTTTAATTGAGCGGAACTGAAGATTAACGATAAAGATAATTTGGCGGAATCACTCAATAATCAAACGAATTAAAACATCGAGATAAACTGCACAAAATAACTAAAAGTTCCTTCTGTAAAGTTTTTGACATGCATTCCCAATAATCATTTACAACCTTCCGCGGACTTAGTAGTTTTTCAGGATGGTCTCATATTGTTTTTGAGAGAATATGAGATCTGCTTCTTCGATTTTGCTGAGAGAGAGAAAATAAACAAAGAGAACTTTAAAATAGTTCCTCTTCTACTACTACAATAGCTTCGAGATTCCTCAAGCTATTAACAACCATTTTCCCTTCTCAGCAAAATATTGAAGCAAGCAACGGCAACAAAACATTCCCCCAATAAACTTACACCCCACTCGCGATCACACAGAACTCAAAAATTTTTCAAATTTTGCAGCTTAAAAAAATATGTTTTTAAAGAGCCTGGAAAAGAAGATTTAGCAAAGTTTGCTGGCTAGGCTTCGATACACACATTATTAAGTTGGACTAGCCTGTCATCCTTTGCTTCATTTTCGAACAGCTCCTCTCTTTCTTTCCTATATATTACGTTTTCAAAATTACAACAACAACAATACTGCTACTGCTGCTATTTTAGCTTTAAAAATTCAGCTAAAACCTATTAAATGGAAGCTGCTTCTTGATATTTTGAATGTCTTAACCTTTGAATTGATTTTTAACTTCAATGCAAGCAAAGATTATCTTCAAAAAGTCAAAGAAAAAATCAATTAAACATAAACAAATAAAAGTATTGAATTTAATTTTCACACACTTAAACACAAAAACACATTCTTTTCTTCATGAAACAAACACTAAATCTCAATGCCAAATCGATTAATTCCAAATGGAGTAAATCAATGCCAAATAATTTCATGCATTAAAAGCTAAAAAATTCTTTTAAACTGAAACGGAAGGTCATTTTTAAATAAACTCTAACTTCTAACAATAAACGAAAACAAATGAAAAAGAGAAAATTAAAACAGCCATAAGATTGGATTTTCCAAAGGATACTCAATAAAAAGCCAATCACCTCTCCCATATTTACTTAATTAAACTCATTAAAATAGATAATGAACAGCTACAAACGAACTACCGTTAATGAAAAACAAACAATATTTCAAAAGATACAAAAATAGAAATATAAAACAAAATCCATAATTTTTTTCATTTCTAGTTTTGGTGATTTAAAAGGGAAACATAAAGGAGCTGCTAAATGGAGGCATCATTAATCATCGTGTTGTTGAGGCTGCTTCCTTAAAATGAATTATTTTTTTGTTGAGTCTGAAATAGTTACTACAATTATTGTTACTGCTGCAGTTGTTATTATTGTTGGAGTATTTGCTAGTCCATCTATGGATAAGCATTTTCTGGATTAATGCTGCTATTGTACTATGGAGGTTAGTTGATTTCGGTTGCTGTCATTGGCTTCTAAAACTAGGAGGTGTTAGCACTGTTTCTACTGTTGTTGGTAAAAATGGCGGAATTATTATTGGATAAATTTCTTTTTTTCTTTGGTTTTGGTTCTTCCTATGAATAGGCCTCTTAGCTATTGCTATTATTCAAGGTGTTAGGTATCTCATTATTACTGATATTGCTCTTTTTACTCTAGGAACTCTCAGTTGTTGCTATTTTCGTGTTTGCTTATTATTATGCTGACTTAATATTTTTATCATTAATGCCATTTATTTGTAGTCGAATCACATTTCCAGTAGTGCTTGGGTTAGACTGTAAATTATTTGACCCGGCTACTTGAGAAGCTTACTACTGAGAAGATGAAGGCTGAGGAAGAGATATTATACTAATGTTGTTGTTGTTGGTGGTGGAGAGAATATCAGATGTGTTATGAGGAATTACAGACGATGATCCCACTGGTTTAGTTCCTACTGATGCAGTTCCTTTTTGCTATGTCCTGGCATGATGTTTACCTTAGAGAAAGCCTATCCAATCTAGATCCTGGTAATCTTGATCATATATTTCTTCTTATGGCTCCTTGAGGTTGTTGACAAATTTATCGACATATTCTTCAACTTGTTGGGATGTTACTCCAGAAGCACCAAAGAACAGAGAAATACTCTAGAAGATCTAAGCATACGCTGATCGCTCTCTCCTCAATTGAGCACGGCTACTTAAAACTTAATACTCTAAACTACCGACGTAATCCACAAGCTCACTGTGCAGCTTAAACTCCCTTGGAGCCTCGCTAGGTTTTTCCTCAATCTTAAGTTCAACCTCTGGGATAGCTTAGGGTAGCATGCTCTGTGCCACTGCAGTCTGTCTCTTCTTGGGCATTCTTTTCTTGCGAACATCTTCTGAAACTGTCTCCATTTTTAAGTTCTCTCTCAAGTCTTTCTGATAATTTTATTCTTTGTTATTTGCCTCCCTCTTTTCTCCCCCCTTTCCCCCCCACGTTTAACTCTTTAAATAAAATTTTCCCTTTGGGTTCATGCCGCCATTAGCGTTTTATCAGAACTGCTCTTTGAGTGTGATTGAGGGACATATTTTGAGCTTCCATTTCTAAAATCTTGCTCACGATAGATTTGGTAACTCAAATGAAAAGGAATTCTTTTACTTCTTTTTTATTCTTCCTGTAAATGCCATTATTTAATCAGCAGACCCTGTCTTTTGAAGTCTGCCGCGGGCGAAAGAATTACATTCTGAGGTACAAAAAGTCCATTTAATTATTATCTTTCTCTTCTTATTTCTTTGATTTGAAATTTTATTTTTGATTCTCGCCCTTATTTCCTCCTCTCACAATAACGAACTCCCAAAACAAACAAAACAAAGAAACAATATAATTTCAACTAAAAACATGCTATTTGCTTGCATATTGGTAATAATAAGCCTCCAAAAAAAAATAATTTAAAATAATTAAGGATAAAAAAAGTCAAGAGCCTTTTATTTCATTCTCATAAAGAAAAGTTAAAAGAAAATGATTTAACATAATTTATTAATTTTCTTACATTTCTAATTTTCTGTATTTTATCTGTAACAAATAAATCCTAATGATCTACGAAATCTCTTACGATTTCGTTGATTTTTTAAAAAGATATTTTCTCTGGCCTCACAATGAATCAGATGTTGATTGGGTACTAGTCTAAGGGTTTCAGCCACCATTCTGTAAACCTTTTTATATAAAAATTATTATTTTTCAACGAAAGCCTATTAAAAATGAAGATTTGAGACACATAATTGTTTGTAAAAATTACTTTTCTCTATCGATCATTCCATTTCCATTGTCTAGCTATTTTTACGCCAAGCCACGTAAGACATCGAAATACTTAAAATGATAAGAGAGATCTTCAGATAAAGCCATCCAACTGAGCTTAAATTTATCACAAAGTTCTCCGATTCTAGAAATAGGCACTTGTTCTTTTCCGATGGAGAATTAATACCAATAATGTCTGGCCATGTCTTCGTTTAGAACAAGTTCTCCTATTTTCTATTTAAAGTTTGAAGAAGCTTGCTTCTTGAAATATTTCATAGCATTCACATCAGGCCAGCGACCGTGCTTCAATTCAGCCATAGTTGCTTCGACTGGACCTATTATTTTACATTAAGTTTGTTAGATTAGGAGATTTAAAAATGAGAAATTAAAGTTAATTGTATGTTATTTTGTAAAAAGTATGAACCAAAATGCTTCATAAATTCTAAATATTTTACCCCAATGATACGTGAGTTTGCATCCTTTAGCTTTCCAATCATGTCTACAGCAAGTCCAGTGTGGTCGAATAGCATTTGCATGAATTTGATTTGTATCTGCATGTTGCAATTGATAATTAATCGAAATAACTCCCTCTCCTGGCTTGTTCACGTTTCCGAAATCAAAATATCCTGGATGGTAGTAGCAATTCTTCACATGTCGTTCTTAATCTTTGATATTATCAATTTCTCTAAAACGCATGAACTACTCTTCACATCCCCAATTCAGACATATTCTGATTTCATTTTCATTTGCTTTCCTCTCGATTTGAAGAAGCGTCTTTCTCGTTATGTAAGGCTAAGCGAAATTTCAAGAATTCAAAGGCAAAAATAAGATTATTCAAGTTACGATTTGAAAAAACGATAACAATCAAAGTTTTCTTACCTTGTATTATTCAGTGACTCTATAAATAGTGGATACCAAAGAGCTCTTTTCGAAAGTGGCTTACTTTTAGTTTCTTTGAAGCCCTGGATTCTTTAGGGAAAAAATATGCTGTCAGCAACTCATTCAATAATTGTGTAAAAGTTGATAATTTTACAAGAAGTTATTTCTCAACAAAGAAGATCTTTGCTCTTTCATCAGGCCATTTAACTGACTCATGGTTATCATCTCTACAACCGATAGCAGTATACGCTCCATCTGTACAACACGTCCAGTAACCTGTATCCTTAGAAGTCATTGCATAATATCCTCTGTGATATCTGCATATTTTTGCTTCCGATTCGATAAAATACTGTCCACAAGCAGAATCTGGATGCTTGGTTTCTGGATTTATCTCACCTGAAAAGGGAAAAAATAAAAAATATGTTGAAAAGGGAATAATAAGTTGTTAGAATTTCCAGAATTAGTTAAGAAATAAATTTTACCATGATTTATGCAGAGTTATGAGAACTTCTTCTCAGGTTGTCCCTTATGTTTTCCAGGAGTACATCCTTTTTTGAATAGCATTAAAGAAAATGAAAATTTTAAAAAGGGATTTATCTTATTTATGATGCTTTTATGTGTAAAAAAACAAGTACAAAGTCTCTGTAAATTTTCTTACCTTTAGAACTCCACTCGCCTCTGCAGCATGCCCACGATTCTGGCCAAAGACCATGCATTGAACCCAGATCAAATGGTTTAGGATGATGCAGGCACTTTTTGTTAGAAGAGGGGTCATCGTTGTACTCGTAAGTTTTCCCGCATCCCCAGTTTTTGCATATCATAATTGTGCCCTTGCTAACTTCTGTTTCCCGTTTTTTCTCGTCTTCTAATGTTTTCCTTCTTTCGGGTAATTCACAAGGATATTCATGTGATTCGAAGGACATCGATGGGATGAGATTTTGATATTTTTGAAGAAATTCATTTTAAATTCGTTCTATGCCTGTCGAATCACCATAGCCCATACTCAACAATGCCAAACCATCAAATACCTTAATAATAACAAGAATCAAGATTATTTTTTAAAAAAAGAAGAAAATCAAATGAAGATAAACATCTTAAAAATGATAAAATAATTTTACCCTAACGATACGCTGTTAAAAATACACAAGGAATTAATCAGTTGGCTCGTTTTTACGATAAAGCCATATTCTTCCTTGCGAATCTCTCATTGAGTTAGGACCAACTCCTCTAATGTACACTTCAAATGCTTCAAGGATAGGTGATTATTCATAGTTTCCAATGATTTCAATATTCGGAAAAGAGCTAGAAAGCGCGAAACCAAGTTCATTGAATTTTTCAACAAAATCTGCTTCTTCATGGGATGTTGACATCTAATGTGTGTCACATTGTGAACAGTGATTTATCACAATATGAAATTTCCCTTGATTCCAAGAATTACATAGAATCGGGTAATTTTCAGTATTCGAGTAATTTCTGTTAGGACTAAGTGGAGTTTATTGTGGGGAAAGATGTGTAGGCGTTGTCGTACTAGGCAAAATAACACTATGTGCAGGGGTAGTATCTTCATGCTAGCTGTTAGCAGATGTAGTTGGCCTGCTTGGAGTTGGAAACTCATCTGATTGCAGATGGTTATTACTCCTCGTTGGCGATACAGGTTTGACATGCATTCTAGGGCTTAGCGTTGCAGGGGTCCGAATTTGATTATTCGGGGTGGAGTTTGCTGCTCTTTATGAAATTTCCGAAAGTAATTTTAAAGACGAAAAGCTACATTAGTATTTCTAAGAGGAAATGTTCATCATGAGTTAATCTTCTTGATATTTCACAGGACAATCTCTATCTTGGTTGATGAGTATTTCAAACCCGTTGACTTTACGCTTTTCGCTAGGATCAAGGAATAGGACAAGATCATCTTAGCACAGATCGTTTTCTTCTCCAGAATCTTCATCTAATTTTATTTTTCTATCCGAACTCACGTCGTATGCCTTCAGGGAGGGAGCTAGATATCCTTAATTTTTAGCAAGATTATTTGGGATAGCTGCTTTGCTGCTTTTGTTATCATTATTTATTTTGGAATCACTGCCAATTGCATCGTTTTTAACTTCCAAAGTATTGTAATCTTTCGTCACAACAGAGGTTATCCTCTCGCTGCCTGTTCTCTTAGGAATAATTACAGTCTAACTCTTTTTCTTCTACTTCTTTAACGCCAATGCTGCTGCACCTGCAGCTGAAGACATTGGAGACTACTCCCCATTTCCAGCTTCTTCAAGAGTATCTCCGAACACTGAAGACTAAGGAAATTCTTGATTTTTCTGTGATTTCTCAAGTGAGCTGGTGATAATATTTCCACTGAGGTTATCAGATTTACTATCGATTCCACTCGTGCTTCTGCCTATTTTTGTAGATTTATTATCCCAAGCTGAGTATTTCCCTTATCGATCTTTCGGTGATTTCACGCCTTGTTCATCGATAAAAAAGGAATTCTAAAATTATTTAGAATCTTTCAAAGGTGCCAATGATATCTTTCGTTTATTTGTGAGCACGCAAAGAGACTCTAACTGTAGAAATCCTTTATCTTCTTTTCCACTTAGGCCTTAGATTGTCTCACCTTCACCAACAATCGCGCGATATTGGAAATATGAATTTTACAGTGTATTTGTTGTTGCTGAAGATGCTGAATCGGGCGGTTGCTACAGATTATTAGTTTCAGTCTATTATCCTGAGATTTCAAGTGATTTAGGTGTAAAACAATCTAAGTAGATCTAAAGCTTAGTTATTTGATGCTAATAAATAGCACCCACACACCAATTATTCAAAAAAGCGTTGAATTCCTTTTCTCCAAAATTTGTGGAATGCGCAATACACAACATTTTAAAGATTTCTTCAATCGCTGGGGAGGATTCTAACGCTAATTTCTCAACTACAAATGCGTGAAAAATGGAAAACTCACATCTTGTTAATCTTCCTGGGCAGATTGCCTTAAACAAATTATCTGTTCCCTTAGCATAGCGGAATTCAAAGAGACTTTAGACAAACCGATTGTAGAAGCTAATATCTGAAAGTGATCTGAAAGGTGGCAAGATAAGGTAAAGACCAATTAATGAATATTGCGCACTCTCTTTAACTGCATCAGGAGTCTTTTTGAGCTTCAAGACTCTTAGAAGATGCTAAACTGAGCTGTAGACAAACATAGGTTTAGAATTATCTTTAATAAATTCGCTTTAGACTGATGCCCATTCTTTTTTTTCTCTTTCCATGTCATCTTCCTCTTAATGAGGGTTTACTCGAGATAATTCCTTAACGTAGCGGATTTCATCTGCTGATAAGGCAACATCTCTAGCGATTTGCATGAATTTATCGTATTTTATCCCTTCTATTTTAAGTTTCTGCTTAAAATTACGCCCAAGAGTCTACTCAAAACTATGCAAGAATAACAACAAAAACAAAAGTTAATATCTTCTTTTCCATAATACCCTGTAATTAATCTAACAAAAGCAATCTTAACTTGTATGTTTTGATGCAGCCAGCTTTCTCTGCTAGGTACTCAAGCTGTTCTTTGCTGATCTAGTTTAAAACAAAATCAAAAAATATGTTTATTATTTGCGGTTTTTTCTTCTTCTTTTTCAATCATTTAATACCTTGATTTATGCATAACTGAGCACTCTATGGAATCTTGTGGATTCAATGACATAAAGTGGGAATATATGATTCACAGGGATACTTCCATTCGCTATTAGAGTATGCAAAGAGAAAAATGGAATTTTAGTTCCAATTCCTTCTTCGACTGGAGGTGAAATAGCTACCAAAGTTGTGAATATCCACCTGTAATCAAGTGCTATCTACCTCGCAGCCTGCATTAAATTCCCATTTCTCAGTAAAGAAGACCTAAAATCTTCAATGGAATTTTTCTTTTTTAATTTCGTTAAAACCGAAGCTTATTATGCCTTCTCAATGAGTTGCTAGTCCATAAGCAAGTCACTAGCTAACGCTAAATGCCCATCAGCCACCGAGAGAGGTACTTAATGTTTAGCTTAAGCTGCAAGTAGATTATTGTGTTTCGCCATTTCATTTTTATTCTCAATTCCGTTTACAATATCTAGAACTCCAGCCATTCTTTCTAGATCATATTTCAGTGATTACTCATCTCTGCTGCCACTGCGATTATTATTACTCTCACCATAGCTTAATGGATTTGTTTTGTTGTTTTTTTATTCATTAATTTCATTTAGTTCTTCGATATTCAATTCTTTTCCACCTATTACTAAATCAGAAATAACTCCTTTGAAGAGTCCATTAGCGTTTTCTGAGCCTACAAACACTGAGTATTTCTTAGAAATATCAATAGGTTCATCCATCACAGCCTAAACCACAGAAACCAATTCAAAAAAGGGCATTAATATTTTCTTCTAACAACATTTTTCTTTTTTTTATTTTTTACTTAACTTTGAAGCACTCCATTGACATAGAGTGATAGAGTATAGCAATCTTGTTATTCCCCTAATTATGTTCTGGCATATGTTATCTGAACATGTTTTATTTTTAGTGCTTGCACTCGACTCTATGAATACAGATACTCCAGCTCGAGATTTCGTCTTTCAAAAAAAAACAAAATAACATATATTTGATATTTCTTGCAATTATTTTTGATTCTTTTACCTGTAAGCAACACATAATTGCTGCGTATTTGGTTCCATGCTTATGTATAAAAATTTAATCCCACGATGACCCAGTTAGATCATTGATCGAAGCTCTGTTTTAACACGCACAAAACAATAAAATACATTTAATACTTTGGAACAAGTTTCTATTTTAAGATTAATGTTGTACTCTTGGGATTGCTATTTAGTTACCTTTAACAGATTTATTTGAAGACTTGCTAGATAGGCTATTTTCGTCTTCTTAAGAGGAGAAAAATGAAAATGCTATGCTAAACGATTTAGCAGATAGACTCAAAACAAGATCTTCTGAATGAAAAATCACCTTATTTTTAGAAGAAAAAACACAGAAATGAGATAAAAAATGGTCGAAAAATAAGCACAAAAAGGTATTTCTCACAAACTTTTAATAAAACAAAATATTGGATGCTCCTCTAAGAATCCATAGTGATTCAAACAAGAACCATAAGCAAAAATACAGAATAATGTATTTGGATTATTTATTTTTTACTTGATCTTGCGTTGATTTGAATGCCCGCTAAGTTAAAACTTAAACCATGGCATTGCTGGATGTTGGGGAGCCTTCATCTGCTCCTTCATCACTTTTCTTTGGATTTTCTATCTAGAAAGATTTTCCTTGAGTCTGTTTTTGCTAGAAAGAATACTCCATATTCTCTTTATTTGGAATGAAACAGTTGTGTGCTTAGATCAAAACAACTTTGTCTTTGCTTTCGTTTGATTATCTTTTCTTTGCAATTTTTGATTCGAGCAACTTAAAGAGTTAGTTAGTTGAATTTGCTCATTCCCTCCCCTCCACCTCTCCCAGAGCAGTAAATCGCTTAATTTTAAGGTTAGAATGAAAAATATGAAAAAACGAAGAAGAGACAAAAAGGGAATTAAAAGCTGTGGAGGAAGAAGGGAGTGAGAGAATCTTAATGGCATGCATGATCCATGCGCATTTATCGAAATCAGAAAAATATTTCGCTGTAATTTATCTTTATTATTGATTTTAAGTTATACAAATCAAGAGACAGAGGAATAATTAAATCTTCAAAGACTTTGCTTGCTGCTGTTACTTCAGATATTGAAATACAAGATCAAATTAAAAGGAATAATTTTTGAAATGTTCAACTTGCTATTAATAATAATAATCTATTTTCATTTGAAATCAGCGAAGATCAGCAAAAATCAATATAATAATCTAACAATATTCTTTGGATTATCTATTTAAACTTCTTAGCCAATCAATTTCGAAGAGATATATCCTTAAAAATATATCACAGCTGGGGTTGTTTCTTCTTGATTCTAAAAGACTTCTTTGTGGAATTATTAAGACCAGAGATGACAGACTACTTTTTCCCAGTTGTGTTTGTCTGGTCGAAATATTTATTCAGATTAAAGTCTTCTTCTTCAAGTTCTGCATGTTTGAGATAAAAGAGTTAGTAAATTAGAGATTTAAACTCCTTTTTGGCAGTCGCATAAACTCAACCAAAATTAGAATTAAAAATGAAATAATTAACACTCATGTAAAAAAAGTCAATTTTTAC
>Ga0302271_10002340_pt1 | contig 17160 bp, 16 predicted proteins | sample III_Bog_N1_1_FD_198767 | JGI IMG/M metagenome (GOLD analysis project Ga0302271, IMG submission 198767) | Peat permafrost microbial communities from Stordalen Mire near Abisko, Sweden - III_Bog_N1_1 | ecosystem: Environmental > Terrestrial > Soil > Wetlands > Peat | place: Sweden: Abisko...
GTTGAGAGCAGTATGAGAACAGCTCATCGAAGACGCAGAGAGTCACATTCAATTCATTATCAGATCCTGAATCCTTGGTAAAGACACTGTAGAAATCTGGCAACAGACTATTCACAACTGTGTTTTCCAGTGCTGGAAAGACTCGCACAGTCTAAGCGACTAAATCAATCATGCCTGCCATGATCTAATTCGCATCATCATATTGCTCATCGAATTCTTCTTGGGTTTCTTCATCCATGTCTTCCTTGGCGAACTCCTTGATGACACTCTTTTTCAGAGTTGCGCACACTCCCAACGCTTGAGCGCTAAGTTGGATAACCTTCTCAATGATTTCTTTGTTGATTCCTTCTCCGGAGACGAGGGTTTTTATGCATTCGGCTATATTCACAACGAGAATGTAGATATCGTCACTGTGACTTTAAGAGATTGAATTTGATAGGAGTTAAGATAACTGAGGGATAGCTAAGTTGAAGATTGCCGACAGTTTCGATTGATCAGTTCCACAAGATTTCATGAGGCACCTTAGAAAAAGAAATAGTGAAAAAATTAGATAAGAAAAAATATGGAAATATTAGCTTAATCTTTACTTGATTGTCTTGATTGCTGTTTCGGAGATATCTCTGGAGTTCTTGAAGCTAATGTGTTGCAAAACGACTGGAAGAGCAGCTTCAACGTAAGGTAAGAAAGCAGTTTTGGTGGAATTGCAGATGTTAAACAATGTGTGGAATGCTTCGATTTTTTGTTCTAGCGCTGCAGTGTTGAGTTGGAGTGTTTTAAGCCCTCCGAAGAGTCCTAAATCGAGGTTGACTTTAGCAATCTTTGTCTTGTCGTAATCCTAAGATGGCTTGTCAGAAATTGCATCTTCAGTGATAGCATCAATAGCGATTTAAGCACTTTGAAGTACACGATTGGCGACAGCGGGAAGATATTTTGCAAAACCTTCTTTCATGGTTTCTGCGATTTATCCGTAGACAACGAGGATAGGAGGATGATGAGGATCGTCTTTCTCGAGTTTAGAGTCACCTTACATAGCGAGAAGTGCATTCATTATAATATCTTGATCTCTATTGAAGATTTCAGGGTTTTTACTCACAGACGTTAGGAGATATCCCATGCACTCAATGGTGTGAACTCTGATGGAGATTTAAGTTGGTGTAGTTGCTGGCATGGTAGAAATCAGCTATTGCAACCCTGGCATGAAGGAAGAGTAGTATTTCGAGAATTCAGATTCCAGTGTAATGGCTACAGTCGATAAGCAAATTAATGTTTCTTCTAATATTCTCTGTTGTCCTGTTGAAAGCGATTATTCGAAGATCTACGAAATACCTGTGAGAAGTTTATCAGCATAGGATTTGAGAATCTCGCTGTCTTCATCGTTTTCGATGAGCTCCTTGCAGAAATTGATAATAGCTTAGACACTGCGATATTTTAACTTGAGGTTGTTGCTACTCATGTTCTTCAAGATGCTATCTAAGATTACCTTACCGTGATTCTTTTGAATTTCAGGCTGTTGTTTAGAAAATGATCAAAAAGAATTAATTTTTAGAAATAATAAAGGACTTAATAGATTTTTCGATAAGCTTACTGTGAATTCAGTGCACAGGAGAGAGTAAGCGGTAAGAATTCCGTATTAGATTCTTGGATTAGTGCTGTTTTCTTGAGATTAAACCATCCTAAATGTTAAAGATATTAGTTAGAATTTACTGAAATTTAAAGATATTTTTTGTTTAGTACGCCACAATGGAAGGGAGATCTTTAATAAATGATTCTTTGCATCCTTCTGTCAGCTGGGCAATAGCAGAGAGACCTGCAAATTAGACATTCCACTGAGAATTACCAAGAGCTTCCTTGATGAGTGGGATGAATAGTGGGAGAAGGAACTTATTGGTGACTTCATATCCAATTTTCGCTAATGTCTCCGAAGCTGCACTTGCGGGGTCGTTCTTGGAGAGTGCTTCATCATCAAGCTCTTCCGTCCATTCTTCGAGGCTAAGAGTATCTGCTTCCGTCATCATCTTCATGATAGCAGGGACAGTTTTGTTTTTGAAGACATCTGTTTTTTTGACGATGGCTGGGAGAGAAGCAGAAATCACAAGAATACCCGAGAGTCCCTTAATTCGAATGTTCTCAGCCATTGAGTTGCTAGAGATGATTTCTGTGAAGAGATTCACAAGTTCGGTTGCGATTTTCTTCACAAATGCTGGGTGGATTTCGACTAAATCGACAAGAGATCCTAAGGAAGTTGATCCAGATTCTTCATCGGCTTGCAAGCACTCAATGCATTTCGATATCAGAGTTGGTAGAACACCTTCAAATTTCTTTAAATGTTCCATTTCTTCAATAGAGCACAAGAAACCAGTCAAGCTCTTAAATGTCGCTGCTCGCACAGTGCTTTCGGCGTCTCCTAAGAACTTCTCAAAGATAGCACAGATCTCAGTGGAGTGCTTCAGGAGATCATCATCGTTGAAGGAAAACTCGCAGACTATCTCAATCAGATACATCAAACCTATCTTCAAATTAGAAGCACTTGCAACTGAGAACTTCTAGATTAGTCCCATTAGCTAACTTATGCCGCCTTTCAAGGTGTAGAGCTTAACGAGAATTTCACAAGCACGCTTGATGTACAGGATTTTTCTGGTTTCTGTGATGGTTGCTTCGACTTTTGTGACTATCTGAACGATAACATCTTCAGGGATCTTTTGAAGATTTGCATCCTTGTCGATGTATTGCTTCTTCAGCAACAAAGCAGCTAATTCAGTCAGTTCTGCTTCAGGGAGATCAAGTGCTGATAAGTACTGCTGGATTCCACCAAGGAAATCCTTTTCGGGGATAGAATTAATGAACTCCTCTGCTCCATTACGAACAGCAAATTCACTGGAGAGGAAGCTCTGAAGTGCATGGGAAATGCTTGTAAACGACATTTTTCCTAATAATCTAAGGGGGGGATTGATTTTGTGTGTTAGAACTTTTTTTATTTTTTTGAAGGTTCGCGCAAATTTATTTGATCACTTTATTATTTGTCTTCAACTACTTATCAAGAATTTAAAGACCAACGTAAGCGCCTTCCCGCACTCGCTTCTCCAGTTAAATTGCTTGGTTTATTTTGGAGGGAGAATGTAAGAATAATATCCCATTCTCTTTTTGGAAATTTGGCATATTTTTGTCTTTTTATTTTTATGTTTTTGATGTGAATTCAACAGGGAAACAGACGTATTTGAAATTTTAAATACGCTTTGTCATTTCTCTTGAGATAACCCATGAAAAATCTAATAATTTAATGTATTATTTTAATCTTTGAGTTGATACATTGAAAGAAAATGACATATTTAAACATGAAACAGCAAAATAATAACAATAGTTGAGAGTTTCATTGCTTTTTCCTGTTCAGTATTCCACGATTTAATCAAAATCTTTGAAGATAGTTGCATAAGATTTCGCGTAGAAAGTGTTATGCTAGTTGAGACAATTTCCGAGCTTTTCATTTAACGATCTGTAGCATTCTATTTAAACAAAAATGAGTCAGTCATTCATTACAAGAGAGAAAGACTAAAAGTGCATTAATTCTGTCAAAATGAGTAACCATTTATATAAGTAGATTTTTTCAAGCAAAAAATATGATTTCAAAAGGGATTTGAGATTTTCTTCTAAAAATGGAAACTTAAAAAGTTATTTTTTTTACGCTAAGTATCGATGTTATCAGAGACGCATTTGAACTCTCCTTTTTAGAACAGATCCTAAGAGAATATCCCAAAAAAAACAAGAATGAATCAAGGAATTAAAGAGAGATATTTGTATGTTTGCATATGCTTATTTTGTACTTCACAATTTTATAGTTTTTCTCCTGTGATTTTCTTGAAGGTTAAGTATGGTTTTAGGCAAGATCTCGCGCATCCTTCAGCTTCTTTGATAGTCGAAAGCTCATTTGAGTAGCATTTTGTCTAACATTCATGTGTGATTTTCTGTTAATAATAGTCAAAAGAAGTTAGAAGAAGTTAACATTTTTGTTGTTATTCAAAGAGTAATAGGAAATAAAGCATATCTCAAGAATATTCTTGGAAAGGAGAGGAGTGGAACACAATGATTGCCTCTTAAGGGAGTTTCTCAAAGATATATCAGCGAAATTTGACATATTCAAAAGATAATTACTTTAAGGAGTTTATATTCCGATGCAAATGAGTCAAAAAATCCATTGAATTTAGCAGATTTTGCAATGTATGCTTCCTTGAGGAGGTGCTAAGAATCCGCAGATAAAGGAGTGTCAGAAGTAGGGGTAGCTTGTTCAGTCATAGAATTAAATCAGTTAAGTGCTTAGCTAAGGAGAGAGAGCTTAGAAGATATTATTAAGATTATCTAAGAATATTTAATTTTAATGCAAACCAAGAATATTCCAAAAACAAAGTAAAAAGAGTTTAAAAGATAATTTGATTATTGAGATGTATCCTCAGAGGCTGAAAAGAGGTAACTCATTCAATTTTACAATAGAAAGCAAACATTATTTGAAATACCAAAAGAACAAGTGAGATACATGTATTTACTTCAAAAATATTGTAATTGTAGATATTATTTTATTTTTTTTGTTAAGATCGTTTGTTTGGCTTCTACAAGATAAAATTAATGATATTCTGAACGAATCTATCCAATATTCCTTTGAAAGATCTCCCTTTCTATTTTCATTGCTGTAATAGAACGAAACTGATAGCTTTAGAGAGAATTATTTAGTTAATTATTTTGTCTTTTTCTATTAGAACTTTTAGGGATTTGATCAGATTCAAAATCTATTCATTTTCTACAGCCAACACATTAGTTTATGAGCAAAGAAAGGTTACCAACCCTCAAGCATAACACAATAAATTAAAAAAATGATAGATTTTATGAGATGATTAACAAGATCATATTTCATGTGAGGGGGCGATGAGTAAAGTTTTCAGAATGTCCACTAATAAGAGGATTTCAATTTACATGCTGATGAGAATAATATGAGGATTAAACAGTTTTCAAGAATATCCTTGTTTTTTGATGCTGTCTCTGGGTCATACCAAGAAAGCATCGAGAAAGTTAAAAATACAAAGATTTTAAATAAACATTTAAACAAAATCTTCTGTTAAATAGTTTATCCAAGTAGACGAATTCATGAATAGTTATTAATACAAAATAGATAAAATAACAGCATTAATTGTTATAAACTTTATTAATCTATTGGAATTTAGAACATTTAGTGATATTATTTGTTATTAATATAAAAATGGAAGAAAGAAGGAAAGAATAATAGAACTTCTCCCTTTTTTTACTTAAATGTTATAATCGTTCGTTTTAGGATTTGTTCTATTTGATGGAATCTTAAGGGAGATAGGGGAGATAGCAATTGGAAATGTGAAGATTAGAAATTAGAAGGTTTTTTGTTAATAATCAAAATAAATTAGTACCTTCTAGTCCTACCAAATCGGAATTGATTATTAATATTTTTAATTACCAATTATCGGACAAAGATTCTAGATTAATACAAAACAGTGTTAAATCTATCCGATTTTGACATGCAAAATTTCTTTAAATCACAACAATAAAACCAAACAATTACTAAAGCACACATTGATAAGAAACAAACAAACAAATGACTGAAAAGAAAATCAAAATCGATTTAGGTATTGGTATCGATCTAGGTACAACCTACTCATGTGTTGGTGTCTTCGCCAATGATAGAGTAGAAATTATCGCTAATGACTAAGGAAATAGAACTACACCTTCATATGTGGCTTTCACGGACACTGACAGACTTATCGGAGATGCAGCGAAGAGCTAAACTGCGAGAAATCCTACAAACACAGTCTTCGATGCAAAAAGACTTATCGGAAGAAAAATCACTGACCCTTCTGTGCAAAAAGATATGAAGTTATGGCCGTTTAAGGTTGAAGGAGGGTCTAACGACAAGCCTATGATTGTCGTAGATTTCAAGGGAGAGACAAAGAAGTTCCATCCTGAGGAGATCTCCTCTATGGTGCTGGTGAAAATGAAAGAAACTGCTGAGGCGTATTTAGCTAAGCCAGTAAAGAATGCAGTGATTACTGTACCAGCTTATTTCAACGATTCATAACGTCAAGCTACGAAGGATGCTGGTTCTATTGCTGGATTGAATGTGCTGAGAATTATAAACGAACCTACTGCAGCTGCAATCGCTTATGGACTTGATAAAAAGGAAAAAGGTGAAAAGACTGTGTTGATTTTCGATCTTGGTGGTGGTACTTTCGATGTTTCTCTTCTTACTTTAGATGAAGGGGTCTTTGAAGTCAAAGCAACTGCAGGTGATACCCATCTTGGTGGTGAAGATTTTGACAATAAACTTGTTGAATATTGTGCCGCTGATTTCTTGAAGAAAAAATCAATCGATATTCACAAAAATCCTCGTGCGATGAGAAGGCTGAGAACTTAATGCGAAAAGGCTAAGAGAATTCTGTCTTCTTCTGCACAGGCTTCGATTGAAGTCGATGCTTTAGCTGAGTCAGAAGACTTTTAGCTCACTATTTCAAGACCAAAATTCGAAGAACTCTGCTTGTCGATGTTCAAAGAATGCATCCCACCTGTTGAGAAAGTTCTGAAAGATGCAAGATTCTCTAAAAGCTAGATCGATGAAGTTGTTCTTGTTGGAGGGTCTACTCGTATCCCTAAGGTGATTGAGTTGATATAAGATTTCTTCAATGGAAAGGTTCCCAACAGATCCATCAATCCAGATGAGGCTGTAGCTTACGGAGCAGCTGTACAAGCAGCTATTGTATCTGGCGCTGAATCGACAACCATTTAAGATGTAATTCTTCTCGACATTGCTCCACTTTCCATGGGCATTGAAACTGCAGGCAATATCATGACTGTGTTGATTCCTAGAAACACAGGGATTCCTACAAAAAAATCATAAACCTTCACAACAGCAGTTGAAAATCAACCTGGCGTGCTCATCCAAGTCTATGAAGGTGAAAGGACACTTACGAAAGACAACCACTTACTTGGGAAGTTCAATCTAGATGAGATTGCTCCAGCTCCTAAGGGTGTGCCACAGATTGAAGTTATGTTCGATATTGATGAAAATGGTATTTTGAATGTAACAGCCACTGACAAAGTCACTTCGAAGTCAAATCATATTACAATCACTAACTAAAATGGTCGTCTTTCTTAAGACGAAATCAACAGGCTTGTCCAAGAAGCAGAAAAATTCAAGGATGCTGATGAAAAAGCTAAGAAAAAAATTGAAGCTTCTAATGGTTTAGAAAACTACACTTACTCAGTAAAAAATAGTCTTAATGATACTAAACTCAAAGACAAATTCACCAGTGATGAGAGGGAGAATGTTTAGAATACACTGGATAGGATCATCAAGTGGAGAGAAAACAATAGAGATGCTGAAACAGAAGAATTTGCTGCTAAATAAAAGGAACTAGAAGATGTCTTTAATCCGATAATGACTAGAGTTTATTAGTAAGCCGGGGGTGTACCAGAAGGGGGAGATAATTAACATCATGGCCACGCTGCTGCTAGTGGTACTAAATCAACTGTTGATGAAGTTGATTGAAGTATGCAGCTTGCTTGAAAAAACTGATATTTGTGTTGTCATATTGGTTTTGATAAATTCTATTATGAACTATTATTATTAGTCATTCGAAAATAATTATTTTTAGCATAAATCTATTATATTTACTTGAAGAGAGATGCTTTTTCTTAAGATATTTACCAAATATGTGTATTCATAGATGGGGGAATTAAATAATTAAAAAATACTCTTTCAACCTATGAAATGCAAATAATTGCTTAACTTGCAAGCTTTCACCTAGTTTCTAAGCGAATCTTATTGATTTAATTAATCATCTCTTTCGAAATCATCTTGCTTTCTTTTTGTTAAGAACAGCTTCTTTGGAGGTCTTCTTAGCGCCAATCTAGTTTATTAGTATTCTTTGAGGAGTTTGGAGTTGTACGTTAAAAAACAATCTCAGAATAACTAAGAAAGATCTTTCTTCCTATTTGTTGAATCATAAAAGTGAAGAGAAAATTAAGTAATAGACACAAGCACACACATCCCATTTTGAATTTAGAAATTATTTGAATCTCACAAAATATAGTCTATTATTATTTCTCTAAATTTCACTTTAAATCACTCTATTGAAACCTCTCTTAATTAAAAAAGAGTAATTACCCCTCATATTCTTCAGAAGGAGTATTTTAAAACATAATAAAAAAAGTAGACATTATATACAAAAATTGCTAAACAATCATTCTTCTAGATCCATTTCCTCATGAATTTCATACAATTCATTTAAATCGGTGGTGTTTTAATTTGGATCGCCTTCCAAACCCATGTCTTCCCTCAACAACTCCAGATCTTCATTAACAATAAGTTTGGTATTTTCAACCGTAGTTTAGTTTGAGTACAATCCATCTTGTGCATCTTAAAAGTTATCTTCTTGCCCAGTTGCCACGAAGACTCCTTCATTTGTGTGGACGATTTCACTACTTGTATCTTGGGACTATTATGAAGACACTTGTTGGAAGGTTTCAGGTTAAATCACCTAAAAGAATTTACTACCGTCAACTTGTTATCCAGTCCCAAGAAGTGCCAAATAGTCATAAAATTCTTATGAAATAGCATGCTCATCCTATCCAGCTTGGTCATCCCAGTTGATTTCATCCATGTTAACGACATTTTTATTGTCGAGATCGGCAACTTAATCGTACAAAAAATGAAGGAAAATAATGTGAAATTTTTTTTGATGGAAATTGGACATAATAATTGAAAAAATCCTACATGTTATCTTGATGAGAAAAGGGGATATTTTAGCTTCATTCCCTATGCACTGGAGGTGAATCGGACTATTTGGTTTCATGGATGATTTCATGAAGATAAGATGAAAATATTCATTGAGATTCTTGTTTTCTTTAGTATCCTCGAATTGTTGAATTATTTATTGACAATCTTTGCAGGTTTAGAGACCCTCGATGACTTTGCTGCACTCTTCACATGGCTGATCATAGCAGAGTATGGAGAATGTGAAAGGGTGGCTATATTTAATTAACATATTGTCATAACCCTCCATTCTGTCGATGCTTTCAATCCATGTATTTTTGAGCTTATTGCTGATTTTCTCCTTGACTTTTTAGCACATCTGTCTGAAGCAATATTGCTGCTACCTTGGGCCTTCATGCATCATCTTACAGATTCGAAGAATGGAATATTGTGTTTTTGGTTTATTTTTTTTTAAATCCGAGAAGGAAAATAGTTTTTTTAAGTTTATATATTTTTCAGTTAGAAATTCAAACTTCAAGACAGCATTTAAAGTGGCGGCGACATGAAATATTCAGACGAATTCATTGAATCCCAAGTGAAATATTAGGGGTGTCTTGAATATCCAAACACGATTTTCTCGTCTTTGCATGCTGTTAATCAATGAATCAAACTTTTGTAAAGGTAATTTTAAAAAAGATCAATCCCGACTGAGGATGTTAGTAGGTATGATTGATCAAAAAAAGGAATTAAGAGCCAGGATGACAAACTAAGTCTTAGATTAGTCATCTAATAGCAATGGAGTTGAATTATTCAATGGAAGGGTTAACAATTTCTAACAACAAAAATTTGCTTACCCAAGCATAACAGGTAGAGAGAGAGAGAGAAAAGTTCATTTTCCCTTGAATCGGAAAAAGAGGGAAGCAAATCAAGAGTCTAAAGTCAAGATGTTATGCTAGGGATATGGCATATTTTCAATAATAAATGAGCATGTTGTTTGGACAATAGATGGAATGATATATTTTACTTTGAGCCATAAAAGAAAAACTTATCTTGGAAAGAATGTTAGATGTCGGTGGAGTTTCATTTTCTTGAAATATCTTCAAATTTAACTTTTTTATGTCGCTTTCAAGTAAAGAGTCATTGAAAAATATGAGAATTTATGAATTTTCAATTATTATTATCAATTCTATGAATGGCATAACAAAAACAAAAAACTGAACATCCGACTTTTTTCCCTATATTTGGAATGCTAAAAAAGATAAAGGGAGTAAATAAAATTTATTACAACCTTAGGATGAAGCTGTTTGTAGCCAAGGGTGAGTCGACTCATACTAGGTGAGGTTAAAACAATTAAAGAATAACGTTGCCTTGAATCATCCCTTTGATTTGTGATTTCAATATGAATAGAAAGCTTCAAGAAATAACAAGAGTAATATGAATGTTTACAAGTAAAAGGTCAATTCATTGAGAATAAATAATTTTTTTAGTTTTGCATAGACTTTTAGAAAAATTGGATATTGCAAGGTGTTCTGCAATAAAAGAAACAATTTATCTCTTCAGTATGATTGGGTCTTTAGATTACTGCTCTAAATATAGTAGATAAAGTCGAGGTGACAATACATCAAAGAGAAATATCGTCGTATTTTATTAGGCAATAAGATAATTCTCCACGAAGAATGTAAAATCCTTCTAAAGTTAAAAATACCCCGAATCTTTTTGAATTGCTTCGTTTTTCATGGGAAATACAGCAAATAATCCAACCTTTCTGAAAAGAAAAAGAGACTTAATTGTTCAATTAAATTAAGCTTGCTAATATATCAGTCTAGTTTGGGGGTATTTTAGTATTTTTCTGGGGACTCAGCTTTTCTCCTGTCTCACGCAGATTCTAGCGAAGAATTTTGATAATGCAATAGTGGAAGTTACTTTTCTTTTTCAAAAATAATAAAAGTTGTGTTTTAAATAAGATTTTCATATTGAAATCGTTTTATCAAAATACCATAGTTTTAGGATATTTGTTGAACCAATTGTACATCAATCCTAGGAGGAAGCAGCTTGAAAGATTAAAGAAACTGGGAGGTTTTCATTGCATCTAGCTGAACTATCAGTACGAAAATCAAGGAGGCAAGTAGTTGATAATGTTGAGCTTTTAAAAAAAAGTGATATTTTTTGAATGAAAAGGAAGGAAAAAAATGAGTATTATGTATTTTATAATATTTCTTTTAATTGTTGACTCACCTTTCATAAAAAATCATTTCTGGATAAAAAAGCTCTTATTTGATCTCATTTTGATGTCCAAAAATTCAAATAACACTAACAAAAAACTAATAGTTTAAAATTATCCATAATAAATCTTAAAAATAACTGAAACAAAAATATTTTTTTATTCCTTTCTTCTTCATTCTTATTTGACTTTCTATGTTGATTTCATTGCTTTCGCGATCGCTTTCTTCTTGTTGAATTCTTCTATTAGAGATTATGTCATCTACGTCTAGTACATGAGTTTCTCTTTGAATGAAACATTCTAGCTTATCAACGGATTCTAAACTGGTTCTATGTTCTTCAAAGGATCGAATACTTCCTCAAGATTGGTTTTATTTGAGGGTTGTGGATAAAAAACTGAATCGATCACCACAGAAGGCTTCCCAGAGACAATACTTTTCGCTTTTGTATCACTGAGTCCATTCAAGAGAGAGTTAATACAGTTTTTGTGTCTTTTCTTGATAATACTGACACTCCCCGGAACATCATCGATAATGAATGCTGTGAGGTATTTCAAGAAAAGGAACACAATAAACGAGACAAAGAAGACTCTCTTTTGGATTCCATACACTGCAGAAATAAAGAATTAAAAAACAAGAAAAAATATTAATAAATTAGTAAATAACTGCAGCATCATAAACATGTTTTACCATTTTCTTCAGTGACGAGTGAGCTCGAGGTGATTGTGTCACTAGTGAATGCAATCAATCCTGAGTTTGTAAAGATCGAAATGAATGATACGATTTCTAGAATCAAATACCAAGTCCCAATAGTTGATGCACCAACTGGCAGCTAAAAGTAAAATACACAATAAAACAAATTAAAACAGCTCTTTTCTAGTTGCTGATGATTCTATCTTACCGGCCTTCTTGAGACATGGATGATTTTGAGCTTGTCCACTTGAATTTCGATGACGTTATTCACAAATGCCAGCAGGAATGACACCGGGAACGCAAGTCCAAATAGACATAAGAAACTGAACTAAATAATCAGTTCCATGTAATCACTGACTGTTCCATCGATTTCTCTGTTTGTTTAGTATGGCTCTAAATCAAACTGATTGTTAATGTAGATGTCAATCGATCTGAATGGATGCATGAGTAAAGTATCTTCTGATTTTCGGAGGGTTTTCTTAGCAAAAATCTTCAACATAGGCACGACAAGTTCAGGGATATTTTTGATCACATTGATAATGAAAATCGATATCATTTATGTTCTAAGCACACCAAAGCAATCCTCGTAGGATTCGCCATTTCCAGCATCGTTGACCTTGCAGAAATTCAAGTATGTGTAGTCACCTTTTTCGATTTTGATGTAGTCATTGAAGAACGCGATAAAGAAGCAAGAATTGAAGGTATTGCAGAAAGTGAACATAAACACCTTGGAGACGTAGGAATTCTCGTAGGATTCGAGGATCTAATGGTTCTCGATTTCACTCATCCAATCGTTCATTTGCATGTAGACTGAGAGAGAAACAAAAAAAAGAAAGATGTTTAAAAAAAAAAAGGGGGTTATGTTCATCGAAAGATGAGGTATTTTACCAGCGTTGAAGAATATGATCTGAATTGAGTTGAGTATTCCGATTAATGTTCCAGGGTTAATCAGTGGCGCGTTCAAGAGAATATCTTTCTCCAGCATGTAGGCTTTCAAAATGAACAGAGCGATAATGATACCCACAACGATGCACACAATAACTAAGCTCATGAAGAGCGACATGAACATGAACATTTTTCGCTTGAATTCAGGATAATACTGCTGATTGATTTTATCATTGAACACAGATCTCTTGAACGTCCCAACAAACGAAGGTCGTTCTTATTCTTGCTACTGGAAATCCTCTTGCCCATAAGTCAGTGCGAAAAGAGCTTAGTTTTATTTCCAAAATTCCAAGAAACTCACCTACCAGATGATAATTGCGACACCAAAGAAAAATCTAAACCCCGAAGCTGTCTCAGCATGATTTGCCTTTGTCGCAGCGAGAATTATCTCAATGATGATACCCAAAACACTCATGTAGCTTAAATGGAACGTGTAGCTACTCAGGAACTAGAAATATATTGCTATTTTTTCTCCAAAGTAATCTCGGAGACTGCCAGTGTTCAGCTTCCACGGACGCAACCACTGGATATTTAATTCCTTAATTACACTTTCAGAGTCGAAATCGGAAGAATCAGCTTGGCTATCCAGCATCAAGAACATCTTTCTAACTTTTTCCTCAGTGTCGCTCAAACTTGGCTCTGGAACGTACTCAGCTTTGAACAGCAGATAACACAACAACAAGAATCTTTTATAAAAAATCTTCTAACAAAAGGGAATCTAACCTTCGATGAGTTTCGAGAAGTAAGGAAGTTTCTAATATCCATTGAGCTAGTGAGGTTCGTGAATTGGGAAGTAGTTTGTGATCAATCCTTGAGAGAGCATCTTCAGAATGTTCACCTAAATTGAATAAAGATAAAGGTAAAATAAGGGAAAAAAATAATTTTGGATAATAATAATTTTACTGAATCGTTCACGATGATATCGCATATTTTGACTTTTTCCATATTCGTGAATAGCGATCTCAATTTGAATTCGTTCGTCTCGAATGTCCGCCAGAAGAGAAGGAACTCCGGATTGGAACTGTTCGTGAATTAATTGTAAGGTGGTATGGGTCTTTCAACATTCAAGCAATGCCAAATGTTCTTGAGTTTTTGTTCCTTCGAGAAGAAGCCTTAAACCTTCTTGAAGTATAAATTCGTGTCTTCGATCGACTGCTGGAAGATTAACTAAAGCCAGCAGAGAAAAGAAGAACATAATTATCAACCCACAAAACTGAATTAAAATCCCCCTTACTCGAAATAAAAACGCTGCATTTTTTTAATATGGATTGAGTTATTTCGTCTCTTTGCGCACTTTTGTTTCTGTTTCAGTACCAGTTTTCTACGGCAAGCCTTATGATTTTTTCGCCATTTACTAGAGCTTAGCTTGTTCCTCAGCGAATTTCTTTAAACTCTTCATCTTCGAGCTATAGTAAATCATATAATCTAAATACAAGCAATACGCTGCCCAGATCTTCATAGTCAACGGGTCGTTGTCATCGATAATCTCGATTAACTCTGAATCCATGTTGATCTTGATTTCATAGCCAATATCGAGTAGCATATTATCGAAATAAAGCTATTTTCTTCCTAAACATGCCCAGAATTTATCTTCATCCATAGCTAAATATTCCCGTAGGTTTCGGATTGGAAGCACACCATTTTTTTATCTCATGGATGTCTCATCCAAACCAGTTTCTCTCTTCTTTTTGCTATTCTTGACTGCTAATCGTAAGACATACTTCAACCTGAGAGGTCTAGAAAAAGAATGAAGAAGAAGAAAGTTAAGAATTTTTAAGGAAAAAAATACAATATCAATATCGACTAACCTGTATTTATCATCGCATGGCTCGAGGGATAGTATATCCGCATATCCAAGTTCAATCTACTTGGAGAGTTTATAATAGTTTGCAGTGCTTTTAATTACTTCATCAGATGCTTTCACAGAGAGCACGATTTCCGCTCCTTATTTAAGATGCAGTCTCGTGAATAATTTCGAACTTGATAATTTAGCTACTGTTGCATTTCTGAAAAGCGTCTAGAAGTCCCTAGGTACGTGGTTTGTAATCACCCAATCGAAATCATCGACGTCATACTTCCGCTTGTACATAAATTTACCCTTGTTCAGCTTCTTTCTGACATTCATAAACGAAGACAGATCATTGTTCGAAGTCCCCTTGACAAGATCTTCTAGAAGTGTATTATACTGCGATTTGCTGAAATTCTACTAGTTTAGAAAGGTATGTTTGGTAATATCCAATCTTTCAGTACCTTTCATTGAAGTATCTCCTAATAAACCAAGTTTCTCAGAGTCGTCTGCTAAATTACCCTTCCCGGAGTGATCGGTGCGAAGGATTTCATGCTCAAAATTCGAGTGATCCTTCAATCCATTCCCTGCATTGGTGGTTGAATTCAACGGAGCTACAGTCAGTGATGCTTAACCTTTCGCAGGTAGCTTTGTTGCATTTAGTGATGATATATTAATTGCTGCTGGATCGGCTTGTAAGGTCTACGCTGATGAACTATTCCCTAAAATGGGTGCTTCTATCTCTTCAGAATATTTGATTTCAGCGATTAAATCAAGAATTTCTGCATCCTCTAATCCCTTTTTCGCTCTCTTGACTTCTGGCTTTTAAGAGAGCGCAGCTTACATTGGCTAAGGTGGCGGTGCTAATTGCGACCTTGAATCTTTCATATCTACTTAGCCCACGAGATTCTCAGCAATTTTGTCTTCTTGACTTTGCAGCTTATACCCATCTTTTTTCTTCTTCGAAGCTGATTATTTTTCTTGTTTTTTTTTTCTTTCTTCTTCTTCTAATTTTTTATTTTTTTCCTTACGCTTTTTCTCATTTTCTTCTTTCTTTAAGTTGTCTTATTCTTGCGCTTCTTCTGTATTAGCGACATAATCATCCAGGAGCAGGAACGATATCATAAATGCTTTCCGTTAGAATTCCCTTTCTTACGTGGATACTTAGACATTCAAGACATTCAAGGATGAATCATATTTTGCCATGGCCTCCTTTAGATTTATGCCTTATTCAGGATAGCTATCGAAATCTGGATTCGGGAAGGACATCACTAACTCACCAAATCCAAAATCTAAATATTCAGATTCAAATTATTCGATTTCTCTGTCACCTAGGTAACTGTCATCTTTACGCTTGTTCTTTTCGATTTATTTGTTCATTTTGATGGGATCCACTGCGTCTTTATTTCGGAAGACGTTAATCGATTGCATCACACGAAGGTCCCCTTGCTCGATTGGCTTGACCTTAGCTATCTTTCCTGTGGAACTTTTCTCATCGTGCTTCATCTCGATTTGCACATTTGACTTCTTCATTCTTGAACGCAGCTATAAACTAGCAAATCTAGGGTTATATTCAGTTATTTTATTGCACAATCTTAATAATCAATTGTTATAGACTCTCTTTCGGTCTCTCACTCTTTTTCTCTCTTTCACTTTATGCCACCCCCCCTTTAATATATTTAGTAATCATATCTTCTTAGCATATCTTCCCCTCCCCTCTCATATCCTCCTTAATTATATAACTCTTGCCTAAATCCGTTTAGAATCTTGAAGACACTTGAATTCAGTTTTATTTTTTTCGTATCTAATATAAGTATTTGCTCCTCAAAGCAGCTTACAGACTTTATGAAGAAGTACTTTCACTTCTTAATCAAATTGATTATTCGTCTTGCGGGGGATAATATACTTTCTATTACATTAAGAAAGGAAATATGCTGATCTGTATATTTTGTCACATATGATTTTGAAAGCAGAAAATGAAAATAATTGCCTTTTACCAGAAAAAAAGATTATTATTACTTAATTTTTATTGCAATAATTTCAAATTCAAATTAATAAAAGACTCAATTTCAATTCTTTTGCTTTATTCGACATAAAAAACAGCATTCCTTAAAGCAGTTACAAATAATTAATATGTTTCTTGTGTTTTGTCATTTTTGGATGATATTTCTAGGCTTAAATGAGTGCTCGTTGTTGTTACTGTTGAAGCTGCTCGATGAAACTGTTCCTCCTGAAGAAGGAGAAATCACTTTCTTCTAGATTACTAAACCGTCATAATAAATCTACGATTGCTTCTACAGCTAAGTTGTTTTGGCTTCATTTGTCTACTAGATCTGATTCCCTAATGGTTTTGAAAATCTACCTGTGGATTCTTCATTTCTAGCGCTCAATACAGGAGGATACTATTATTGGTTAGTTGGATTGCTTGCTTTGCGTGTTGTCGGAGATTGCTTCGGGATAACTGGATTATTATGATTGCCCGTATTCAATGGTTTGTGAATATTATTGCTATTATTCTAAGTTTATGCGACTGATACTAGTTAACTATTTGGGTTGTATCCCCTAGCGGAGACTGCTTAATATGGTTATGCGGGTTAATCTTGGTTGCGTTTCTGTAGCTTGCTGTGATTACTGTGATTCACTGACGATGCTGAAGATACCTTAGTCATGATCTTGCTTGCAGTGTCATTGTTGCTGTTGTTGTTATTGAAACTGCTCTTCGCTGAGTTATATTATTATTATTATTATTATTATTA